>Ga0210059_1006446_pt1 | contig 18805 bp, 10 predicted proteins | sample Ectturendosymbi2_FD_188042 | JGI IMG/M metagenome (GOLD analysis project Ga0210059, IMG submission 188042) | Ecteinascidia turbinata endosymbiont from Florida, USA - Sample 2 (SPAdes) (version 2) | ecosystem: Host-associated > Tunicates > Ascidians > Unclassified | place: Key West, Florida... | reverse complement strand
ATTTGTTGAAGCTGAACTTCCTTCTGAACCTTGCTTGAACAATCTGGAAAGACTTCGTTTCGTAATATGTCTTTACACAAAAGATCTTATGCTCCATCGACCAAGGCATCATTAGACTATTTTTTGCTTAATATATAGAAAGGTTAACTATTTCCCTATGACAATCTGGAAAGAGAAAAATGAATAAGGTCATCGATAAAGGTTTTAGAAGTTGCCGCTTTGTTTCAACAATTGTGAAATACCCTGTACATGTAAAGCCAGGGTATGCAAATTCTTTTACCTGTCGAACCCTTGGTAAAATCCCAGACATCTTAACGAACCCCGAACGAGTTGAACTTCTCAGATCCCACTACCTCACAAATACGGGGGCATTTGGATTAACACCAACTACTGATATTGCATCTATCTAACTGCAATTAAAAGGCCGTGAGCAAGAAACATTATTATTATTACAAGCAAAAAAGGAAAATGGCAAACTTTTCATTGCAATTTGAGACCTCATCAATGAGAAGGGTGTTTCCTGTGAGAAATAGTAAGAGCATTTTTATCTAGCTGGAGATTGGTGTTTTTAGTAGCAAGCCACCACGCTCTTCCGAGTTCATTCGGTTCTTCTGTTTTATGAATGCATTTGCATGACTAACACCAGATTCAAGCATGTAGGAAGTTGAGAATGCAAGTCAAAGCGGCTCAACAGCTGCACAAAATTTCGGGTATTTAACAGCCGTATTTACATGGCAATGTCACGCAGGTTTTTGCGTTTAAACAGTGATTGAGCTTCGAGATCCACACGTATGTCAGTGAGTTCATCTTGCAACTGCGAATTAATATCTGCATTTTGCACATTAAAATCAAATAGCGGAACAATCCAATCCGGCATACGCATCCTCTGTAGGTCCTCAAAGTGTACCTTCAAAGTCTTCGCTTAAATTTAGGTGCTTTGTGTATATCGCCAAATCACTGTCAACAATGCTTCCATTTTTTTCTAATTTAGCAAGTTGGAGAAATATTTAAAATAATTGCGTTCCAATTTTGAATAGACTTAATTTGGTTTCAAATCCCGTTAGGATTGTTCGAGCTTGAATAACAAACATTTTGTTCATGCCGCATTGTGTCAAGTCTGGTTTGCCAAACTTATGACAGAATGAGATTTGGTCGGTGACAGCACGGGACCGACAAATGGTGTGCCATTAGAAAAAGTTTAGGAACCAGTGTTGTATGGTTTCTTCTGTTTAGGTTGTAAAGATTGAGATTTGTTATGTTTTTCTCATGCATTGCTTGTACTAGCTGATCTAGTGTAAAAGCTTTTTTTCATTTTGAAAAAGTTATGAAAAATAATGTTGGTTGTAAACATTTTCTGGTTACATTACTGTTGTAACCCTCCCAGCAGAAAGCCGGAGAATGAAATGAATAAGACAATTAGACATTATCACCTGTACCTGCCGTGTAGGCCTACAGATGTAGCACAAAGTGAATTATGTGTTGTGTTTGTTATATACTTTAACAAAGAAATGTTGATACTAAATTTTGTAATTACGCCATCATGGGAGTATCCAAGTGGTCACTTGGACCATGGTCACCATAACTCATTTACTTTGCCACCAACAATTTTGCCAACTTTGCAAAAAGGTCATACTGCTGTTGAGTGAACATGGTGACGTCATCATCGAAAGGCAAACAGAGTGTTGGGCTACTTATCTATCATTTTGGATCCTTTTAGAACAGTGCTTGGCTACTTCTGGTGAAAAAGCATATGTTAACCCTGGGTACAGTACAAACAGCTGCTTTCTAAATCAACTCCATACGCTAGAGGTACAAACAGTTGCTTTCTGAATCAACTTCCTATGTTGGAGGTACAAACACTTGCTTTCTAAATGCACCCCTATGCTGATGGTACATCCCTACGCTGGAGGTAGCCTACAACCCTACGCTGGTGGTACCAATGCCGCTGACCCTTAGTATATTAGGTTTAAGGTTTATCTTTCATGTTTACTTCGTTTCTTTCTACCAAGCCTGGTGCCGCCGGCACCTTGGCGGCAAAATAGACACTGCCTTTAAATCATCGAAAAGGTCGCACAACCAAATTTTGCCATGGGCGCAAATTTGCATAGATACACCACTGCTAGAAAACCATTTGCAAATTATGAGATAGGTTTGTTACTGAATTTGTCTAAAGCAGGGGTGGGCAATTAATTTTTCTCGGGGTGCATCTTTGGAAGGCAACATTTAGCGGGGGGCCGTACTTTCTAATGGAAATAGAAGCAAGTTTCTGACAAGTTAGCCTCAACACTAAGTTGAAGGAAATCTTAGATTTGAAGAATTTTTCTGAATGCTTCCGCGGGCCACTGAAAACGCTGTGGCGGGCCACATGTGGCCTGTGATCATACCAGGGTTTTCCGGAAAGCCGCTAGTCTTCAGTCCGCCTATGGGCGCTTATTTCAGGTGAGCGTTTATATGGTGCTACAGTATTTCAGTAGTTCAAGTAAAAATTGGCTCTTGGCAGGGCCTGATTATGATATAATCTTTTCCAAGTATGTATAAACTTTCTCTCATTATGATGTCACCAACAAGAAAACATGTCCAAAACTTTCCAATTTTTCTTTTTAAATTGAAACTACAAGACTTTCCGTATCTCTAGAGTGTTTGAACAGCTCTCCTGCTCAATTGGATGGCGAGTTACTGTATGGTCTTTAGCACCAAACCTACGTGAGCCGGCAGTGATCCAGCCGGCAGTACATAAAACGGATCCAGAAATATACCCGCGAAAGTGCCGGCTGGAGAAGCCAGCCGGCACCCGGCAGTTGGAGAAGGTGCAAAACAGTGGGAATGGCACAGTGACGGCTGAAAAATAGTGAAAAGAGTGACGGCTGAAAAAAAGACCTGTAAAATAATGAAAAGACATGGAAAAAAGGCGTGGCGGCTGTGCCGGCTCAGGCAACCCAGAGGGAAGGTGGCAGTCACTTGGAGAAAGTGCAAAATATCCCAAAGGAACTGCTTCGGGAAAAAGTCGAAACAATTTGGAAAAGTAACGAAACTATGAATTCCCCACATTCTTAGAACATGAAAACGTCTAACTAAGCATGACCTTTCATTTGAGCATTCTGGGCATGGATAGGAAGCCGAAATATTTTTTAAAAAGCCACGAAACCACAATGTACGCCAGATTTTTCACACAAAGACGTCTATTGAACAAAGATCTTTCATATGAGCCACACTTTGCTATTGCGGTGTGGGTAGAAAATCAAACTATTATTTAAAAAACACATGAAACTGTAAAGTCCGCCAGAATTTTTTTACGAAAGTACGTCCATCCACAGTTGGCTTTCACATAATTCACATTTCGGTATTCTACCATGGGTAGAAAGTTGAAATAATTTTTCAAAAATTTCATTAAACTCTGAAGTCCGCTACAATTTATTGACAAAACTATGTCTCACGAACACTTGGCTTTCATATGATTCACAGTTTGTGATTGTAGCATGGGTAGAAAGTTGAAATATTTTTGAAAAACTCATGACACTGTAAAGTCCGCCAGAATTTGTTTGGAAAAATACGTCCTAGGCACAATTGGCTGTCACATGGTTCCTATTTTGTGATTGTAGCATGGGTAGATAGTTGAAATAGTTTTGAAAATTTCACGAAACTGTGAAGCCCGCCAGACGTTTTTCACAAAAATATGTTTCAGGAACACTTGGCTTTCATATGATTCACATTTCGTTATTCTAGCATGGGTAAAAAGTTGAAATGTTTTCGAAAAACTTACGAAACTGTAAAGTCCGCCAGGAACTTCTCACAAAAATGCGTCCTATGCACAATTCGCTGTCACATGATTCACATTTCGTGATTGTAGCATGGGTAGAAAGCTGAAACATTTTTGAAAATTTCACGAAACTCTGAAGTCCGCCAGAATTTTTTTGCAAAAATATGTTTCACGAACACTTAATTGGCTTTCACATGATTTACAGTATGTTATTGTACCATGGGTAGAAAGTTTAAATATTTTTGAAAAACTCACGAAACTGAAAAGTCCGCTAGAATTTTTTCATGAAAATATGTTTCACGGACACTTGGCTTTCATATGATTCACATTTCGTGATTCTAGCATGGGTAGAAAGTTGAAATATTTTAAAAAATTTCATAAACTGTGAAGTCTGCAAGAAGGCGCTACCGCTATTTGCTGAATATAATAGCGGCGCTACCGCTCCCAGTACTGAATAAGTTTCGAAGTCGTATACACAAGGCAGCAGAACGCAATGCAGCAGCCAGGATAAATTCAGATAATTTCACTTGAACCAATTCTTAATGCTTTCACAAACCTTTTGCTACTGGGACAAGCAACACTCTGCTGACAGTAATATAATCCACGTTCATCTCACACTGAAATGCACGAAAGATCAATCTTCCTATTTCTGCGACTGCTTCTTAGTTTCGAAATGAAGTTTTCAACACCACGACCCCGGTCTGATTAAAATCCACGCAGGATCCGAGTAACCACTAGTGGTTGTCGACATCAACAACTCTAGTTACCCGACCGTCAAAAACAACAACACAGCTTCTCATGCATTTGGGAAATATTGAATGCAGGCTAAAAGATTTCTAAATTATCGTTTAAAATATTGCTGGCCGAAAAGTATCTACTGTATGTGTCAAACAAACGAACTTAAACCGGAAATTAAGAAAAAACTGGTGGGGCCAAACGGAGGACCAAGCAAAACTCGAGGGTGCCATTGCCCACCCAGCCAACCCCTTAGAACCGTCACTGTCTATTTCTGCTTGTTCACACCACGTAAATATGGGTTTTGTTCTTCGCGCACATTTCATTTGTGATGAATCGCACATTCAACACAACGCTAATGCCAAGGGGTTGCAACACTTGCAGCAAGGTTGGGCTAGACCTTTTGAAATGACGGAGAGTGAAAGAAAGGAGTGAAATGCAAACTGAGAAAACTTAGATAAAAATAACCTGCAAACAACTTGCTGAAACAATATTGGTCACCATTATCTAACTTATCGGGTGCCATTTCATGGCATGTTGGGCACCATTTTATAACTTATTGGGCGCCATTTTATTGCATGTTGGGCGCCATTTCGTAGCATAAGAAATGTTATAGAAAAAATGTGAGATTTCATATGACTCGACATTGACTCAAGCTTGCAAACCAATGACTCGACGTGACTCGACAGTTTTCGTAACTCGATTCTGACTCGAATCGACCAAGTCAGGACTCGACTCAAAAAAACTTTAGATGACTCTGACTCGAAGGGCTTGTGACTCTCACTCAACTCTGACTCGACAAAAATGACTCGGACACATCACTGGCTGAATCACAGGGTTGCAGACAGTTTCTTAACAGAATTTTTGCAACGGTGTTGGAGCCAGAACCACAGGGTTACAGACACATTCTTAACACTACTGTTTGTTAACCCGTAACACTTGGTACAACACTACCACAGAGTAGGACGCTAAAAAGTCATTTTTTGAAAAAGTCAGGTGATGTGCAGTGACGTCTTTACGCCGTCTTTGCGCCTTGGCATAGGCCAAAAACGCCATGGCCTAGATCTCTTCGCTTTTGGGGCCCCGAGAAACTCCTTGCTACGACGACTCATTTGTAACGTAAAATTTGTGAAACTGCACAGAGGCATAACTTCACATTGTACTTTGAAACGAGCGAAAATGCAAACGTCTACTCTAGATTCTTATCAGTACAATAACAACACTATAATATTGTTTGCTACGCAATATAAGAATGACAATAGTATTTTTAATCGGAGTTCTGCAGTGTCTGGCGGTCTTGCGTTGTTGCGAGTTTTTTGTCAGTGCTAATCAGGTCAACAACTAGACAATATTTCGAGGTCGGCAGCACGGTCCCGCAAGAAAATGTATAGCCTATAGCCTATCCGAAAAATAAACCTACAAAAAACGCTAGAAATCATGGAAAATTAACGGAATTTAACTTCTGAACTACACGAAAAAGCTATAAATCCTAAAATGATCGCATGCCATTTGTTCTTTAGAAAAATGTAGAAAAGTCTTTTATTTCTGTTGGAGATCTAAGGCAATTGTAGAACCAAAGTGGCACCACAAAATCTAGGTTTTTCAGGAGGCACTACACATACGAGCGGCACTACCCATAAGACAAACGGCCACATAGGTCACACCTGCGTGAGGCCCCAAAAGCTAAGATTGCCTGGGGCCCGGCGCGCCCTAAATCCGTCCCTGGTGATGTGACAAAATAAACACCTGCAAGTGAAGGAACAAGTTCTGAACGTTGCATTTAAAGCAAGGGTCAGGAGCGAATGGCTCGCGAGCCAGATGTGGCTCTGTTGATGACAACATCTGGCTCGCTTGATATTTGCTTAACACGATTGTTACGAATGAAACTTCTTTTGTAATTTTCCATCTACCACACTACAAAGCCATCAGCAACACCACACAGCACCAAAAGTCGCATTAACAGTAAAAAGCATGTTATCAAGGAGAAAATTCAGACTTTTAGCATTGTTTAAAATTTTGGAATTTGCTTAAAAATGCACACGTTAGTTAGTAAGTTAGTTGCATTAAGTGTTGAAAAAGTAATTTATGGCTCACATGGAAGTACAATTAAAAACATGAAGGTTTCATGAATCCCTTAGCCAAAAAGGTTCCAGACCCCTGATCTAAAGAGAAAAATAAGCTTGCAAGTAAGCTATGTTGTCCCAAGCTAATGAAAACTTCAAAAGAAGCCATTTTTGACATTACTGATATTTCAAATAAGCACTAAAATACTTTCCGTGAACGATATGATCATAAATTCAGTATCAAAATCATTGGAATTTATCGAACTATCTGTAAAAAAATTGCGGGGGTTATTTATTTAAAAAAGAAATCACAACTCAGTAATTCGTCTATATCACATAGCGTTGACTACGAAAATGTACACGATTTAGAAACGATTTGTACAAAAGAATGTTACTACGAAGCTACTGTTGTGAAGTGACTCATTACCTTTTTTCAGTTTTGCATTAAATACAACCTGACAAAAAGAAAGTTTATGCCATTCCCAGGCCCGCAACAAAAAGAACGTTTATGCCATACCTAGGCCCGAGGGGTTTCGCCCCCCTTAGAAAATTTTTCTCCCCCTTTGGAAAAACCTGTTGGATATAGTTTGAAACTATTGGACATAGTTCAAAAAATTTGGACCCCTCTCAGAAAAGTCTTCCCCTCTCCTGTGTCCCAAGCTGGTTACGGGCCTGGCCATACCTAAACAAATTTACATAGTCCCACTTGCAAATGCGTAGGCCTACTTGGGTGCAAAACCTGCGTTCATACATCCGCATGCGGTCTTCCAAAAAAATTCATGCGGCCATGCACATCCAATTTAAATTATATTTTATGGAGGCTGTGTATTAATAAACTCTTTTTAAAGTGGATATGCGTACTTCGTAAAAGCACGGCCAAACAGATGTGTCAAAACAAGCTAGGCTTAGTGTGAGGAAGCATAACAGAAGCAATGCAAAAAATAAAGCTATCTTGAACTCACTAACGGACGTAGTTATCAATTAAACGCAATGTTCCCGGCAAAAACGTAAAGGTTGTGCAGCAAGGGGCGTAACAAGGGGGGCACACTTACCCGGGCGCCGAATCACTACGGGGGCACCAAATCACTGCGGGAGGCACCCAGTGATTGCGGTGGGCGCCGAAAATTCCAACAATGTCACAAGTAGTGATTCGGCGCCCGGTAAGTGTACTTTTTTCAATACAGTACATTTGCTTCCGAAAGCCCTCAGGTTCGAACGTGGGGGCGCCAAACTTGTTCTTGCCCTAAGTGCCATTTAACCTCGTTACGCCTCTGTGTACCTCTGTACTAAGACATGAAGAACACAGCAGCAAAGACAGATGTACTATCATCAACATCTAACTGAGCTACACAAGAACGCGCAGTACATAGAGTCATACGCAGGGGTGCAGTGCTAAAAAAGAGGCGTGGGAACGGCGTTCCCACACGTTCCCGCCCCACTACACCCCTGATTTAGGTTAAAGCCGAACTCTAACAACAAATAATCGCTCAGATGCTTTCACACGCAAAAAGCTCCTTTGGTTCTCGCAATCCACAGAGGCAAGCTACAACCTACTCCGCAACGGCCTGAATGTTTGTTAGATATGGTGGTTTGTTGTTGGCGCTTTATAACTACAACAGTCTTGTAGCGCCACGACTGAATTTCAGGTTTCATTTCACTTGTTTATTTTTGTTGTTGTTCTGGGTGAGTTCCCTGCAGCTCTTCCGTACACCGTGCGTCTGGTAAGAAGGCGGCAGTACCAATTTACAAGGTCTTGGTAAGACCCGGCCGAGAGTCGAACTCTCGACCTACCAGCACCGAAGCGGACGCACTCATGCTACGGTGCTATGTACGAGATAACTTGTCATTTATTCATCTATGCTGCTCCAAGCGTTACACGCTGAAATTCAAATGAAAAATCTAAATCTTCAAGTAACGTTACTGGTGCAAAAAGGTCACCCCACTACGCCAAGGGCGGATCCAAGGGGGGAGGGCAATTGGGCCGATCGCCCCCTCTAAAAACTACGAAAGTAACTTCAATCACCACGATTTTGTACAATTTCGAAAACAACATTCGCGATACAAGGCCATTTTGTCGTTCATTGTTTTGTCACAAAATTTTTTTGAATTAAATTTCATATGTTGTACAGTAACAAAAGCGTTACGAGAATTGACAACCAAATATTTCTGAAACCTACACCCTGGTAAGCTAATGTTTGGAGTTATATGAGTTGAGATATGATTCAACAGTGAGTATAGATAAGACACTCGGGTCTTGAGCAAGACCAACGAGGAACGCAATTTATAGACAAGATGAAATTTGTCTTTAGATGCATTTTTCAATTAAACGGTTCATGAAAATCAACGTATGTTAAAATCACACAAACATGCTGTAACAAGGAGTATTTAACATATTTTCATCACTGGATTAACCTATATCATTCTGTGACCGGCTACAGTGGCATATCCAACCCAAAATGTTTTTTGGGGGCCAAAATGGTTGATGTTAGGCAAACAACAGAATTTTGTTTGGGTACTGCCTCTCAAAGTACAAAATGACTAGATATGCTAAAAGTTTGGTGTGGGCCATGGCCCCCGGCTACGCCTATGACTGGCTAACATGCAAAAATTTGAATTTTTATTTACAGCATACTCTAACTACAGCAAACCTTGATTTTTATGACAAAAAATTAGTGAAACAAGTATTTATACAATTATAACAGCTTCAGTACATCTGCGGCAAGATTTAATTGCTTCGTTAAACTCACAAACCCTTCAAGTTAAAATGAGTTATTCAGTGCGTTGATGAAAATTATGGAAGGATTTCCAGCTCGAATGTTCTCGGAGGACAATTCATTTTTCAAAAATGGGAACATGTCCTCCAAAATAAGAACGTATGGTATCCCTAAGAATGAGTAATAGAAAATCTTATCAAAATACAAACAAAGCACACATTTAATTCAAATTGCTTCTAAATGGGCTATACAATATGCTCAGAAGCGTTCTGCATCTGTCCAAAAAAGTGATTTTTCACGTTTAAAATTGGAATGTTGCTTGTGCGCAAGAATGAGATTTCACTGCGCAAATGGTCTGGTGGTGCTGCGCAATTGAGCAGTTTCGCACCATAGAGGGAACACTGGTGACGATGATTCACCCGTTACGGTGGATCGATCAACAAACCTTTTGCATTTAGAGACAGGCACAATAACTAAATTATGACCACCTCAAAGTTTGAAAGACGTCTGAGTTTTTAAAAGCGTTTGTCAATTAAATTTCAATTTTTTCTTGAAACCAAGCAATCGCATTAATGTCAAAAAAAGAACCAAACGGATTTGCATCTGCAATTCATACAACAAATACTAGGCTTTAATCTACAGCATTTTCACTTACTAAATTTTTAATGGTTACAGAAGACAGTTTGAATATTACAAGGATTCGGGCATTTTTGTCCCAATTCAATTGGGACGCAAAAAACACTGTGTTTATTCCCCAAAAACAATGCAAGAAAGCAAAAATCAAGTAGACATTTGACAAGGAACAGTATCTTGGCTCGGAGGTCTGGCGAAACGTATTGCCTTATGATGAATTTGATTTTTGTCCATGAGTGGGTGACTTTGTAAATTTATTTTCAATGAAAATGCTGAGCAAAGTTTTTTTTATCGAATTGCAATTTAAAAACCACTGACGCGTAAAACAACGTTTAACAAATCACCAAAACGCTTATCGCCCGCAGGACAAATGGCTCCACCGTTTTTCCGTAATTGGTTGGCAAAGATTTTGAAGGAGACAGATTGACTGTCAGTGTTTGGAACGTTTTCAAGACAAAAACTGTTTTAAAAGAACAAAGAAAACATAGCTTTCTAAAGCGGTGTTATTATCGGAACTGTTGTCCACTTCCATCATCTGAAACAATTTCTAGTTTGTTACAGTGAAATGGATTATTTGCTTGGCAGTGAAAGTACCGGTAGGCATGTATTCTTTCGGCAAACAGTTCGCAATCATAAAGAAAATTTCTTGTCTTTCCTCCATTGCACAGCTATTTGCAATCAAGGAAATATTTTGCTGGGACATTAAGGATAATGAAGTCATTGCCAAGGTTATTTATAAGCTGTGAATAAAATTGGCAAATCAAAATCTTTTTTAAGTTAATATGAACAAAGAAAGAGTTATATTTCTTTAGAAAATAATCCTAAGGAATTGAGACTCTCACTCATGCAACAAAAACATTACAATGTACAGATTTTTAGTATTATCGCTTGTTTTTCGTTACGTATACATCATGCCTTTGTTTGCAAATTTGATTGAACTGGATCATAACGATCAACGTCTTGAAAATTTTGATGATTTTGTTCACGTAAGTCCATTTATCGTCGATTGAAATCAGGGAAAAATGTTCCATCGTAACTAACTGTACAGTTTGCGGCGATTGCAGCACTTCGGGCAATTTTATAAAGAGAAGGCAGACAAACTGAAAAAGGCCCGGATTATCACGGTTCGCCCGAGCGATCCTTGCCTTTATGTGGGAATGCAGGAGGAAGGTGCAGTTTTAAAGTTGGATCACAGGGTGAGTTTTCATGAAACTCCATGCAGTTTGAAATCTAGGTTTGATCATATGCTCTAGAAATCAGCTGACCATTCAGTCGCGCTTATTCCTACCTGCTGTAAAGCTTTTCACCATATAAAAATAATAAATCCTGTAGTTTGAATATAGTTGACAATGGCTGAAATCGAATTCGTCTTCATGCGGTCTTACAAATCTGTTTTGATGCATTCTTTCAATTGTACGCTACATTAGTTTATATCTTTTTTGTGAAGAAATTTGCTTTAGATAATAAAAGGTTATAAACCACATCACGTAAAACATAGCATTTTACTTCGACTTCCGAAGACCCACTGGAGGAGGTGTTGCGCTGCGCATTTGCGTTAATAAACGTTAGAATGGTAATAGTTCTCTTACGTATATTACGTATATAAAGCAGGTTTACACATTGCATATTTCAGATTGAAATGCTGGGTTGCATATTTCAGATTGAAATGCTGGGTTGCATATTTCAGATTGAAATGCTGGGTACGGATCGACTCAAATCAGGCTTAGCAGTTGTGCTGAGCTGTGAGAAAGGCATGGTTTTTTCCCATCTCAACTCTTCTAGGCAAAACTCCGTAGCTTCGATGATGGATGCAATGTTTAAGATAATGGCGGGAAGGATGTTTTTTCCCAACATTCAATGTACCGTTTTTAGTATTTTTCAAGCATGCACGTTGGCTTCTGAAAAAAATGACTGTTTTTAAAATAATCCAAAGTGTTCAAAACAAACATATGATATGTAACTGGTTGCATGAGCTCCGCGTTATTTTATTATTGATATTAGCAATGGTGCTTCTGAAATATCTGAAATATCATTGTACTGTGATGTAATATTAGCATCACCAATGTTATTTGTTTCTTCTAATAATGCCTTAAAGCAGGAACAAACTGTTCTTGTGCGTTAAAGCGTTCTGTTTCGTAATTTACAATCGCTTTTATCTCGCGCATACGATATCTTTAAGATAAATTAACATGTGCATCGATGTATTTTCTAAAAACATTTCCAATTCTTGTTACATAATGAATGTTGGATGATTCTTATGCTCAACATGCAATTGAAAAAAACGTGAAAATATAAGCCACAAAGTTTCTCGATAGAAAACATGTGTTTTCAACAGCCCTTCCTGCAAGGTTGGATCTCAATCTTCATGTGATAGGAGGGTATGATGACGAGGAAATGTTGTCAGAAGAGTTGTCAGTCGAAATCCTACAAATGTTCTGCAACGGTAGTTATGGTATGCAATGAACACATTCATTTATTTCATCAATTTCCAATTTTTATGAGAGAACTAAGTGGATCCACCACGCAAATTAAACATCAACCCAAGATTTTGTGGCTTGGTTGTTACAGTGTTGGCACCATCAGTGAGCAGCGATTGCTCAGTTGTAGTGCCCGTCTTAAGTAAGGTTGGGTGTTCGATCTACGGCTACTGAGTGAAACACCGTAGAGCGTCTTTGGCAAGAACGTTCGCCTGAACCGTCCCGGCAAAAATCAAAATTCAGGCTTGGGCTTGCCGCCAATTGCCGTCACAAATTGATAAAAGCCATCAGACAGGAAGAGGATTCCCCCATTCGACTGTTGATACTTCTTACCATGACTGTCGTTTTTTGATTTTTTTCGGAAATTCAGAGATTAAAGCAATTGTTGAATTACAGAAATGGGCCACATAACAAATGGCACAATATTTCGTCAGACGGTTATGTAAGAAAGATGGTGAAAAATGAAACTAATTGGGGGAGAACTGTTTCAAATAAATGAAGAGAAATGATGGGCAAAATGGATCTTAAATTTTGTAACGAACCAAGGAATGTGATGACAAATCGCATAACCATCTCTGACGTGGATATATCATGAGCCTACACAATGTTTGAAATCTGAATTGAAAAGTGTCCTGGTACATAACACTACGATAAACCCAAAACCTGGCTGCAGAGGTGCCACCGCAAAAAAATCAGAATTAGTTTCACTTACTTTGCTCTAACACGTTGAGGAAACGGATTACGTTAGATCAAATCGCTTGGCTTCCTTTGTACATCAAATCGACGTAATCACGTCACTAAGCAGTAAAGGCATTGAAGAGCAGAAAATCCAGGAAATTGTTTACTTAACTTTTTCTGTGTCGTTCTAGTCATGACGTTTTTATAGCTTGTCTTTCTGAAGTTGCGAAATTCCCACCCAGTCTCTTGAGCGGTCCGTTTAATAGTTACATGCTTTGCACAGACGGTCATTTTTACGTATTCTGCATCTTCGACTTGGGCTAACTACGTTTCTTCTGATCGACTAACTCTTCCACGGGAGCTAATGCAATAACAGCACGCAACGTTGTTTCATTTGCTATCAACGAGTAGTAGCAACCATGCCATAACGAATGTAAAACATAAACAGAATTAGGTAGTTTTTTGAAAATCTCTCCCTTCGTAAAGTCGTGGACAATAAGGCTAAAAAGGCCGGAGCATAGTCATTAGGTCATTATCCACCAAGCTGAACCACAGTTAGCACATGCATAAAAAAGTTAAAAACGTTGTAATGCTAAAAAAAGTGTACTTTATCCTTTAATCTGTTTCCGTGTTTGCTTGTCACTCTCCGCGTGTGAGTGTGCTTTTGCCGGAGATCATACATGCATAATGTGGTGAGTCAGCTCCGAGACCGTTGTATAGCATCCGGCAAAATTGTTAATTTTTTGCTTAGAGGTATCAAAATAATCTTGGTGTCCGAAAAATCGCCCCAATCGCTCCCTCTGGATCCGTCCCTGTCTGAAAATGGATCATTTCTGTAACAAGCGTTTTTACCGAGATGCATATTGGAATATAAATATTTTACTGTCCAGACGGGTAAAATGTGTATTTAAATTGTTGCATTACGTTCGAAATTCGCAGGTGGAAGTACTGAAATCAACATCAAATTAAAGACATTTCTTTGCGGCAAGATGAACAGCGAACTCATGCGGTGTGGTCCAAAACTCGTTCAAGCTCCTATAATCAATGGATTTGTTGTGGACGTGAACACAGAAGAAATCATACCTGCCAGGTTTTGCGAGGAATCCAGAGGACCGATGACATTTGCGAGAAACATCCGAACGATATTCGGCAAGGAAATAACAACACGCGTATACGAGTAAGCCTTTGTGCTAAAACTGCTATCATCTCAAAATGACCGCATTCAATTTACAGTTTGCATAGACTAAGAAATCCTAAAAGCTTCGCTTTCATCTTCAGAACATTTTTGGAGCAACTGAAAGCAGTGCCGTAGCAACTCAACTCTGGGCCTCCTCCTAAATGCTTACAGGGATGAATAGTGATTTATAAAAAAAAGTTTTCGACGGTATGCTACATATCCAGACCGAATCGCCTTCAAAACAATATATCCTAAATGCAGACACACTTTTGGCAGAATCAGGCCCGTAGCCAGGTTTTAAGGTTTGGGAGTGCAGAATAAATTAAGGAGTGAAGGTTTTGTTTTATGTTTAAAATCAATTTTTGCGAGCACAAGAAAATTGGGGGGCACTAAACATTTGGGGGTAACTGCCTCCGAATGCCCTCCATGTCTACGGACCTGGGCAGAACCGTCGCCGGAAAGTCTTCCATTGAGACCTTCCTGTTTGTGCAGAGACCTAGACATTCTGAAATATTGTTTAATTCACAATATGAACAGCATTTGCAGATTGTACAAATTAATTGTAAATATTTCCTGCAAATACCCATAATAAGCTCGTAGTTTCCAACAAATTTTTTGAACGAGCTTAACAAAAGGAATTGGGTCGTAAATCATTTACCTGACAGAGATTATTTAGAGATGTCATAATGGATGGCAATTGTAAAAAAATTTGCAGGAAATCAAAATCAATCCTAAAAAAAATTTGCAGGAAATTAATTCTATCGTTTAGTTATCAAAACATTATTACCGAAGGAGCAAACATGAGGCCGGGTTAAAAGCATGTGCGCCGCGATGAACGTTTTCTTTCATAAGCGCAAATTGATAAACTTTACCATGAGCTTCAGGGAAATATGCTTATGAAGCGTGCGCATCGGACATACTAGTGGCCGAAATACGCATGCATACACCTTGTTGATGTCTGGACTTGTTGGTGCATTACACATGTTTAGATGAATAACATTTTGTATCTCAAATCGCCTAGAAATATTAGCAAATAAGGCCTACGTGGACGCAACAGTTAACACCCATAATCCACTTCCTGCACTACTTTGTTTTAGGACAACTTACAGTAGCAATGATTGCTAAATAGACTTCTAACTACACAATTAACTCCACCTGGCTGTCTGAACAGCAGGCTGCGCAAATGTGTAGCTTTGGTCGTAAGCACCAAAGACACCTTGCTGCTATGCAATACAAAGAGAAGACTACCTGGGTTAGATATAGTAACATTTTTTACAACAATCGCTACGCAAAACACGTTGACCAGGTGGAAGTCTGACTTCAATCTGGACGTATAAAACTAGGCATGTAGACAGGGCCGGATGAATGAACGTTAGGCCCATCAGGGCAAAGTCGTGACCACGAGGCCCGCGAAATGCTCAGGGCAACTGCGCAGTTTGCTCATCACGTCCAATCAGTGTTGCCACTGGGGTCAGTCTCGTTACCATCAGATCATTGGCTTTTTCAAAATCAGATAACATCAGATTTTTACGTCACAGTTAATACAAGCTAAATGCTTCTATAACGAACACCAAACAAAGCGCAATAACTCACGCTGAATCCGAAACAGAGCGAAGTATCGTCAGTAAATGGAGAAATAGGTCATGCGCAAGGCATGGGCGTCGGAAGCGGGTCAGCGGGGATCTAGGCCCCGGAGATCTTAAATTTCAGCAGAAAAGGTTGTTTTTTTAGTTTCGAGTGGGAAAAAACAAATTTAACCACTTTTAGCCCCCCTTGGGAAATTTTTGGAAATATCCCCTGGTGCCCCCAATGAAAAAAATCCTTCCGACGCCCATGGCGTGGCGTATATGTTATTCTCAACGCAGTGAACATACTTTTTTCAATTTGGAACGATAAGCAAGCGCACGTGAGGTTGAGAAATCGATAAAGAATCTTAAACTTACTTTCATCCCGAAAAGAGAGGAAATGTGGAAAACCAAAACAACACCCCAATCAACATCAGATTTGTCACCAAAACATCAGACATCAGAAGTTTATCTGAAAACATCAGATCTGATGTTGAAACATCAGAAGTGGCAACACTGCGTCCGATCTTTGCCTGTAGAGGCAGGTTGCGAAATTTACTAGCGGATTCTTACAGACTACTCTTTGGTCTTTCTTACGTAGCAATGACACGGCAATCAATGTTTCAAATGTTTACTTCAAATTACGGTATCAGGCGTTTTGCCGCATATGACCAGGGCTCCCCCTGAGGGTTTTTCCACCCAGATCTGTTTTTGTAGTCGACCTGAGCATCTAGATCAGGTATGAAAAACCGCGTTAAATTTGTATTTTTTGAAGTGATAAATTCATCAGATAACTTCACATCAGGTGAGAAAGTACGCATGTGGGATGACGCAGAACGTGTTCAATCGGTCTCATAAGATCATTGTCATGGTTATATACAGTGGTGTATTTAAGGGAAGGCAAGCGAGGCTCTTGCCTGGGCACCCCCTTTTCAGGGTCCCCTCAGGGTATCTCGGGCGTAAATATTCCTCATTTTTGGTGAAAAATTTATTATCCGCTCATACCATATTTTCCTAATCACATTGTAGTTCAGTACTCTGTCTTCAATGGGGCCCCAAGAGCAACTGCTTTTCACATGTGTAAGTAGGCTACTCTGCTTTCAAAGGGGCTGCAAACAAAAAGTATAATGTGCAGGTACTCTGCTTTACAAGGACGCCTAACAGCAACTGCATTGTATAAGTTGCTTTCAAAGGAATCACAATAGCAACTGTAATTTGTAAGTCCTACGTTTCAAAGAGGCCCACAACAGCAAATGTAATGTGTAAGTAGGCTTACTACGCTTTCAAAGGGACCCGAATAGCTACCTTGTTTTCAAAGGGACCCCCAACAGCAATTGTAATGTGCAAAAACCTTGCTTTTATATGGGCCTAAAGTGACTAATGTATAAGCACTTTTCTTTCAAAGGACCAGCCGACTTCACTAATTTCTAGTGCTTCATATATCAATTTGGGGGTCTACGCTTTCTTTAGGGGGCTATTGAATTTTGGACCCCTGTGACAACGTGGGTTCTCCCCAATTGAGAAGTATGGAGTGCGACTGATACGGCTCTGACTGAAAGGAACTAACTAACTACAGAATACTTGGCCCTGATCATAAACAAGTTACCAAATTCCTCGAAATATCTAGGATTTTTCTAGCAATAGTTTACAGAAGTTTTGTTTTGGCTGCATGTTGGAGGCCGTTTCAGTAGTTTTGTATATAAGTCAATACCACCTTGTTGGTGTGCAATTTTATATTTCCGTAATCGTAGCATAAAAACCGTATTTTATGATCACTTGGACAGGAAAGGAGCCTTCACGTGGCCTTCCCTGTTGTGGCATTTCTTGAAATGCTTACTTAATCTGTCGCATCGAGAACAATCACAGCAACCCACGTTGGATGTGTTCAGCGTGGGCTGGGTAGGAAAACTCCTGGCACAGCAGCAAAGCTGTCGAAGTTGACCAACAACTCAACCTACTCCAGCTGAACAACGAGCGGTTCACTGCAAACAAGATCAGCGTTGTTGAGCAGCTAGCCTATAAGAACAATGCATTCATCATCGTCCTACATGAGACCCAGGCACAACTGCAGACAAGCTAGTGATTCCCAACTTCTCACAAGCTGGGTCAGTCCTGAGCAGGAATCGCGGCCTTGCCACGTTTGTCCACTAGCGGATGGAATGGACACTGGTCATACAGTCTCCTGAGCAATCAGAAACTGAGTGGTTGTGCGTGGAAGTGACAGGACAAAATAACGTCTACAAACCTCCACGCACGCAACACGCACCTGTGGCCATCCTGACGTTCCCACACACCCAGGGACGTAACGAGGTTAGATTGCGGTGCGGCAAGAAGCATGTTTGCTGCCCCATGTTCGAACCTGACGTCTTTCGGAAGCAAATGAACTGTATGGAAGAAAGTATTTGTGACATTTTTGGGACTCTTCGGCGATCCGCAGTAATTTGCCGCCTCCCGCAGTGATTTGGCGCCCCCATAGTGATTAAGCACCCGGGGAATTGTGCCCCCCTTGCCCCCTCGTTACGCCCCTGCACACACCAGTATGTATGTAGGCAATATCAAATGACCTTGGACTGTTCTATAACCCAAAGGAAGCAACCAGTTTCTCCTCTCACCGATGAAACGTCGGCACCAACCCAGACCTTGCCTTCGCCAGTTTCGGCCAGGACAACCGACTGCCGGACAGACGTATTCTAGGAAAGTTCCATGGTCACTACATCGCCCCTCCCTCATAACGCCACCAAGACTCAATGTTCCTGCTCACAGCGATCCAGTGCAGATTCTTAGCGTTGGAACATTTGCAAATCTGACTAGAAGCGCTTTTTGCCTTCTTACAGGTAAATCCGTTGAGCGATTGTCACCTCCGGACACATTAAATACGGAGATGGCATACCTAGAATTTTGCGAGAGCATGATATCCGCGGCCAAACAAAGTATCCAACTTGGCCATCGCAAGAGCTATGTGCCATGTTGGGACAAAGAGTGCGAGACCTCTATCCCTCCTTCATC
>Ga0210059_1006445_pt1 | contig 18807 bp, 19 predicted proteins | sample Ectturendosymbi2_FD_188042 | JGI IMG/M metagenome (GOLD analysis project Ga0210059, IMG submission 188042) | Ecteinascidia turbinata endosymbiont from Florida, USA - Sample 2 (SPAdes) (version 2) | ecosystem: Host-associated > Tunicates > Ascidians > Unclassified | place: Key West, Florida... | reverse complement strand
ATGGCTGCCCGTGATCTGGCTCGGAATGCAGATACATCTCTTTGTATACCGCTAGCGTCGAACGCTGCTTGGCCAGTAGCTCCAAATAGACAATTTCTTGGTCTTTCTTCAGACCGCACTTCAGTGACTGATTTTTAGCATACAACTAAAAATATTAATAACAAAATTTTTTTAAACCAGTAGACAAGCATCTCTGATTTAAAAATTGATAAATATTTTTGCTTAAAAACGCGACTTAACATAGTAAAAAACAACCTTTTCAAATAAATAATTAAAAACAAGCTATCGACCAAACTTTTATATTTTTTACAGACTCTCGGATGGTTGACGGCAGCTTTACATCGTCTAAACGCCAGACTTTTCTGCACTGCAAAGCTAAGTTGCTTGATTGTAAAAGTACACTTTGAAAACTAATGTTTTAATCATAACAGAGAAAGTTAAAGGACGTTAATTAATAGTAAGCTTCTATAAGCAATAAATGAATCCATCTGAATTTTGCACAATGTTGACTAAAATTGATAATAAAGAAAACATACCGCCTGGAACGTCGAATAGCTCAACTGAACAAAAAGACCAACCCATGCATTCTATGTGGAGATGGCTCAAGCAACACGTCCCATTCATTCAGGATACGATAATTAAATTTGTCACCAATCGCCAGCGGGTTAACTCCTCAAAGTTCTGGGAAATAGATGGTGACACCTACGTAATTGAGCATGACTATATCAATACGTTCATTGCAAAATGCACATTCTATCAAGCCATGTTTCTAAGTCCAACCCAAATTCCGGTAATACTGGTTCGAGTACCTTCTTCTGATGAGCAACTAAAATTGCTGTTTCGGATCACCACGCTGGTAGCAAAGTTTGAAGATTTATCCCCGTGCATCTTTCATGTACAAATACATCCGGAAACAGCCCCGGCACCTCCATCTTGCTCAATGTATGCACAAAAAGAACTGGTGACATTAATCCTGATCAATGCACCTTTATTACCAAAAACTGTGACTATAAAATTTCGAGAACTACTTGTAAGCATTGAAGCGATCAAAGAAAGAACCCAAACAGCAAGTTCTTGTGCAAAACAACAGGTAGAAAGCTATTCTTTTTATGTTAATATACTATTGTTCATTACAGGCTGAATAAATAATTATATTTTTTTTAATCGCTTATTTGCCCGCTTCTTCATTGACCAATTAAATATACGATGGCAATGGAAATTGATGCAGTTTCTTACGAACCACCTACAAAAACAACGAAGACAGATGTGCATCAACACCCTTCATTATACGTAAAGTTACATTTCACGGGCCTATTTGACATTCAAAAGGCTCAAAGTGTCATTCATTCAGAACCCTCTAAGCAACGCGACAAGACACCACTCCTATTTCGCCAGATGGCTTTCAATTTAAGTTTTGTGGCAATAACAGAAGAGGAGTTTGTGGCAATCAATAAATCTATACGCGAAATCTTGGATTGGGAACCGCAAAAAATACCATATTTACAGCTCTTGGTAAAAAAACCACGTAACACGCCGCGCGATATTAAATCGCTCAAGCACGTTACTCGCTTCATTTGCGGACCTACCGCCTTGTTGCATCGGGATACGCATTGTGTTGAACAAAAGAGACGAAGAATACGTCCAAAATCACCACGTAACCGAATTACGTCGCATTGTGTGGAGTTTCTTCTTAAATGAACTAACACCAATACCACCCCATGTGCAAATATTCTTGTCTGCGGAGCTTACACTTATGACTAACCAAGACATATCGTCCACACCAGCAACCCATCCCGATCAACAGACAAAAGCAAATCAAATTCCACACAAATCTCAGGCAAAAAGTTTCGCTAATACAATGATGTTTACTTTCAATAATTAATTTCCGATTCACCTCTTTCGTTTGCAGATTGAAACAGCGAAGTTGAAAAAAGAAAAAATTGCAAACCCCCATGAAAACTACTTGCAAGCGTTAAAAACTTGGGACGAGAACAGACAATCAGCGGATGAGTGCAAAATCGCACTAAAATACAATAAAAAAGACCTACTCATAAACTTTGAAAAATATGAAATGATAACAAAATTTATTACAAAAAAACATGCACACTGGCAAATAGACACAATTCAAAAACTTTTACAACGAAACGAAAGTTTCCAATATGTTAAAAAACTTATTAGAGTAAAAGAAATAAAATCTTGCCATGCTTGCAGTGGAAAATCCACAACCAATGGAACTGCCCACAGGCTAAGAAACAAGCCCAACTAAGACGTTATAAACTAAGTAGAAACGAACGAAAAGACAACCAAGTGGGTGATTATGCTTGTCGAAAACCATTTCAGCTTTTGAAAGATACTCTAATCCCACAACAAGTTTTTGATTTATATGAAAAAGAATTCATTCATTTTCACAGAAAGTAAACTCTACGCAGAAGTTGCACCAGGCCCACACAACAGACGTTGTTTTTGCAAAATCATGCTGACTAACCAGCAACGTTTGAAATCAAAACATTTGATTTCATACTTTCGCTCAAACCGTGACAGACTTAGCGCATGGTGCAAACAAACGCTTCGTTCGGCGCTTCCTGAGAAAAAGCCCAAAGCGCGAATACACTGTCGAAATGTGTTTACAGTAAAAAATTTGCAGAACGAATTTACTCCAACGCTGGCTTTCAGTCAGGCAAAAAGCGTTGATGCCTTTCCTAAAACAATGATTGCGATTTTAATGTTTAATTTGTTTTATACTTTTCACAGTTGAGTGTCAATAACTTTGAAACCAAAAATGAACATAGTTAAGAGATTAAGATGCAGAGAAACTACGAATGTAAAACAACAATTTGTATATACTGCAACAATTCTGGATTCCTTTGTGGGTCAACCAGACATTGTAGTCCCTATCAGAGAATCTATTCAACCGACAACGATTTCTCGTTTATTACGAGCGACAGAAAACTTTTTTCGTTGTCATAGATTACCTCTTTCCTTTGGCTATACGCGTTTAAGACTTTTCCACGTTAAAAACGACAACTTCGAGTTTCACACGAGATATATTTTAATATATGGCTATACCGGTGATAAAAGTGAACTGGATTTCAATGACGTACACAAACATGAACTCATGACTGATGTGTTGTTACAAGAAGGAACGACGTGTGGCTGAAGACGATAAGTCGATCTCACGAGCAAAAAGAAATCTGGATCATCATTTTCAACAACTGCCATGCATCCAGATTTTCAAGAAACCTGTCAAGAACTTCTGATTCGTCAACGTTTTCACAGTCCAGAAGAACAGTGTTTTGAACAATATGCTGCATTTAATCAAGACTTTTTGCCAAAATAACCACTAATTTTTTTTGTGCAATCGCCTGCAATGTTACACATTTGCGTGTCTTTTGTTCATGTTCTTTCATTATGCAGAATTCAGCTGTGCAATATATATTTGGCTAACAATGTTCTGTTTGTTGTGCATGACCATTTGCGTGACAACATCGTTTTTTGTGTTTCAGCAATAGCTCTGTTTAAAGTTATTAACTAATAACTGCTGAACAAATATGGCAAAGTTTGGCAAATTCAGTCCTTCCAGATCTTACCCTGATCTCAATATGGCCATGATGAGTTCACCAATCTTGACTAAACACCCAAGAGATCCTAGACTTTGTGATCCTTGGAATGTTCAAGAAAGACACACTTCAAGTCTTCCACCGTTTCCAGAAGAATATGCTCATCAAAATGCCATACAACCGGCCCCGTATCCACATTTTGTTGGAACGCCAGACACTGGAGAAGCAATGACGCCCGTAGCAAAATATACAACCTTACGTCCAGCTAAACTTTCATTTTCTCCACACCCTACCCACTCAAAACCCAAACTACCGGAACGTTCGTCTTATTGTCTAATGTATCCAACCCATCAAGCCCTACAAGGCAACACACTCCAGATTGAAGACATCCAAACCATTTTTGCGTCGCCGATTCTTCAAGAACAGCTACATTACCTGCTGATGGACCATTCTTTAGAAGAAACCAAGATATCGGAATGCCTTAAGTATCTAGGCATACCAAAATGCCTATTCGTTCAATATATAAACAGAGTTTATCCTCAGCATTTTTATACGATCCTCAGCAATCTCAACTGAGCTGAACAGCAAAGATATTATTAGCCGATCATTATTCAGATTACAAACTATATTATATGCTATTAGATCATATATACACCATTCTAGTATGAAAATATATATATCGGTTGTGTTTGAAATCGTCTGTAATGTTCTTTCTTATTATTGTTTTCTTCTTTGTGAGTCAATACAAAGAGTGAGAAAAATATCTCAGCTTTTGTTGCATTGATCGAATAGTATGGGAACTTTTTCACAACAATTTCTTTATATCTCATAATCCTTTTTTACTTTTCAGAATAAGTCTAAAGTATATTTTAAGACACCAAAAGCATTTTTCAAATATGAATACCTTTTTAATAAATGCTTTATTAACACTTAACTTAAATTCTGTCTTTCAACATCCAAATATTTCGTTAAAAACAAATGAAACTCTGAGTACCCTTTCAGAAGCAAATCAAACCATAGTCTCTATTCCTCTTCATGAACAAACAACTATAGTTACAAAACTGTCAGATTTGCCAAAACAACCATGCAATCAACAGACTTTTTTCAAACATTTGCGCACAAGCAATCATTGGAATAAACAATTACATAGAGCGAAATTTTTATTAAAACCTTTTTTTCAAACGCCAGAACAGCGATGCTTTGTAACCACTAGATTTCACATTGATTTAACTGTCCAAAATTATTTACACCACCGACAGGAAAGCGAAATTCCCAACTCAGTATTACAATTTTATCACCCTCTTTTAAAAAGGGCTGAATACAAAATAGCGGGCTGGGAAAAACATCCACCGCGGATGATCTCCAGCCTGCACAATGCAGACGCAATTACCTTTATGTATCATGTAATAAGCTCATTTTTTGAAAGACACAAAAGTCTTAAATTCCAGCTATTCTCCGCCCCCCTACCTCATCCCAAATTCATACAAAACCAGTACTGCCATGTAAAACTCAACATGTTACCTCGCATAGATCACGTCCAATAAGATACAAGAGTCACCCATTTAATAGACCAAGCCAATATCCACGAATGTGATCTTGATCGAATGGTTTCCATTAATAGATTACCCCAAAACGTATTTCTTATAGGATTTTCAGGCGAAAACTTCATGTCGATAGTCCCCCTAAACGCAAAAAATGATAGAGTCTATTTTCAACGATACTCTTCAGAAATTTCAGATGAATTAACTAACCAGTCTTCACCTTGGTTAATCTTAAAAGTACAACTTGGATTAAAATTACGAGTGGAACCAAGCGATGTATTCATTTTACCCTGGAAAAATTCGCACATTTTAGATCATAAATACCTTTTCACGCCTAAGGCTTTACGACCACAGTATTCAACAGTAGTTTTTTCATACCCAGATGGTATTCAATTTCACCACAGTCATATTGGCTCTCCACACACGGTCAATTTCCCCATGACAGTACAACAACAAAGTCCCAACAACATTAACTGGACAAGTTATTTACACAATCGTTGTGACGCTGCCGCGTTAAATAATATAATATTTCCTTATGGCTCCTTAGAAATTCTACTGCTAAAAACTTCACCACCCAAAAACAATAGCGAAATTTGCCAAGTTTTACCTGACGTCACTGACCCGCGAAAGTCATACGCCGCACTACAATCAAAAATAGCAGATCTTAATGCACAAAGTAGACCAATATTTTGGACCTGGACAATTCCAGCAATCCAAACAAATAGAATTTTTTCAACAGACAATTACTATCAACAAAATCTGAACAAACTTTCTATGGCATACGACAAATTCTCAAAAGAAACTTTTAAAACACTACAGAAATTACAACGATTTCGGATGGCCACACACTATGATCAATTTCGAACAGAATTGCTAAAACATACTCTGCATAATTCAGAAGAAACACTTGTTAAAAGTAAAATCTTAAAATCCATAAACACGACGCTAGAACAAAAATTCGCACACTTTCAAGTAACAAAAACACTTGCCAATAGATTATGGCAAATCCACCTTAATAGACAAGCCATACTTCACGAAACATACGTGAAAATGCACATTCAAAAATTTGCAAAACTTTTAAGACACAACAAACATTTTAAAATAAACGAAATATATCAACATCACCTTAGAAGCAATAAAGTTCATTCTCGAAGCAGATTCAAAATTGTAAAACTCCCAATACCTGACCCAAACCCAATCCTCTCCATCACACCAATACTGCATCCATTTTTGAGAAAAATAATCAGTCTGCTCAACCACGCCATTAACACGAGCGTAAAATTAATTTCCAATTTTAGAAATTATTTCAGCACTTCACAATACTCTATGAATAATCCCTTGTTAACCCAGATTTCATTACGTCAATTAAATGCAAAAACCTAACTCCTCAATTGAAGCGACAAAACAAATTAAGTCTAATATTTAAAGAAACACTTTACTGACACACAAACGAAGTCACAATTCAGATTTAAAATAAACTTTCACCCACCTGCAACTAACATTTCGTTAAACATTGACACTTGTCAATGAGCATATTTTTCAAGGAATCTAAAGAAAATACATTTAACATTTTTCTAATATAATTTCTACAGATACTCACTTTAAAAACCGCCAACATGAAAACGTTACTACTGCTTATCTTTTATTTAAAATTAACAGATGGTTTGAATCGACAACGTAGAAGTTGTTCTGCAGATTTACAAGCAGCCTTTGCGTCATTAATCAAGAAACAACACCTCATCATTTCAGTACCTGAAGAAGATCAAAAAATGCATGTGCACTACCTGCCCACAATCTACAATCAACCATGCCACCAACAGACATTTTATGAAAATTTAAAACATGAAACTTTCATCAATAAACAAAGACACAGTCCCACATTTTTACTAAAACCCTCATACCAGTCACCAGAAGAACGATGCTTTAGTTTTTTTCAACAAAACCGTGACTTGCAAGGACCCTCAATACTTTCACAACAACACGAGTCTCCTCATTCAACCCTTCATTTCTTTTTAGATTATGGAACTCTAAACCAAGTCAAAAATATACCAAACGAGGACTGTAGTACAAACACACAATTAATTTTCCCAAGAGATGCTGACGTTTTCTCATATATTTTTTATGTAGTAACCTCCTTCTACGAACGCCACACGTCTATACAATATTTTCTCAGAACCATACCCACCGTGCCAGACTCTACATTAAGAATACAACCATGCTACGTAATGCTAACAGATTTACCCAATATTACACAAGTGCATATAAGAACACCATTGATAACCTCAATGCAAATACCATTTCAGAGTGTGATCTGATGTCAATCACATCGATTAGTAAAACTGCTTTTAATACCTTTCATGTAATATTTCCTGGAGGTAAATTAACTCCGATCGCTCCTCGCAATGCCAAAAACGATCGATTGTACTATAAACGAGAATCTACTCGGGGCCCTACTAATTCTGTACTCTGGTTTGAATTAAAAATTGTAACAGGACCAGCCCGCCAAAAACCACAAAATTTAATACGAATACTACCCTCAGCAAACTCACTCTTACTAGATCATAGATTCTTATTTGCGCCTCCTGCACTTCGCCCACGTCATACCACCATAACATATCAAAATAACTTTGAGTTCCTTTATAACTCCAATTTTACACGCCCCCCGACCTCCAACTCTTACCCTGCGCAAATCACCCCTAATCTTCAAACCAACCACCGCTACAGCTACCTTCAACATGGCCACTGTTCATTCACTGATCTTCACAAAAATTTGTACCCTTTTGGAGAACATGAGATAGAACTACTAAATATTCTACCACCCCCAAATCCCAGAGAATTTTGCAGAAATTTACCTGATCCTGATCGACCAGTAGAATCATATCAACAACTAGATAACAAACTCATCAATCTCACAATGACCAACCACACCTGGTTCTCATGGTCAGCAGACTTTGACAACTACACGCACCCCAATGAAACTTCATCACTAGAGCAAAACCCCTCCCTTGAACAAATTTCCAACTTGTATAAAAACTTTGCACCAGCATATAATGAATATCAAACTAAATTACACCATGCACAGATCAACAATCAATTTGCCACATTCAACTTACATTATTATACACAGGAAAAACTATACAAACAAAACAAACACTTAAGCATACAAAACACACAAGCTAACAAATAAATTGCGGCAAATGAACTCTTCACTAGTCAGCAACTGATCAAACTTTATGCTAAAAACCTATGGAAAATTCATTTCATACGGCAAAATCTCTTACAAAAAGCATTACTAATTTGGAAAACACGAAGATTCTTAAAGACCATCAGTGACTTCAGAGACTTCAAGAAAGACGTAATTTACGAACACAAGCTCGTACAGGATAAAATTTACTCCTGGAACCGTCTCCTCATCCTAGGAGACAGAGACTACGAACATCGTTTCACCATCCCGGCTCTAGATCCAGACCAAGACACATACTGGAACCCTGCTAAACTCGCAGCCTTATTTGGAGGCGCGATAGCCGCAGGCACAGCACTTGCCTTCGGAGCTTATAACCTTTTTTTCGCAGGATCTAAAATACGATCGGATCAACCATTTCATGCACAGTTATCTTTACATACTATTAATAATCAAACGCTTCCGCTATCTTAACCTAACCATAACGCTTTGTTTTCAGATACAAACATTTTGTGTTTCCATTTAAGCATTATTATGTTTGCAACAACACAAGGCTCCATACTTGCTTTATTACTTTCCCAAATCAATGCACGAGAATTTTCAACCAACTTATACCAGCTTGATAAACAAATCCGTTTCTCTACACCAAATTTACAATATGCAACTACAAACCGTTTCCAGAATGTCACGTTAAATTTTCAACCACTCAATACGTTAGTTTGCGACACTCAGAACTTTCAGGAACCAACAAAAAATAAATGGCAAAAATATACGTCACTTATAACCGACAATACACCAGGCAAAAGACCATAATTCAGCCCCGAACACCACTCACATTATTTTCAAAAAATCTCGTGGTCACCCGACACATGGACGACGATTACTCATCATCACGAAGCTCGTAAATATCATTTTGAAATGATTTACCTACAACTTGTAAAAAAACGACTTTACATAATTTACACGGAAAATGAGTTTGAAGAACCACACGATCTACACTATTTCAATTCCAGCGATACCATCGCGCTAATTTCAAGAATAATCGCTTATTTTTATGAACATTTCACCTTCGTAAAATTTAAACTCTTTTCTAGAACGAGAAAATCAGACAGAGAATTTAGAGGAAATTGCTATTTTTCAGCAAAAAAATTCCCTCTCATAAAACAAGTGCTTCAAACATCTGTGACTACACAACACGTAATAAACACCCCGTGTGACGAAGAGAAACTAATCAGAATGTTCACAATAGACTCCAGCCACTACATGGTAACATTTCCAAAAAATAAAATTACTAACGAAGTCCCAGAATTAAGAAACGTCCACCAATATGTTGAACAAATACGACACAACTATGCATTGGATTTTCAATGGTCCGATCCCACCGACACAGGTTACAACCTCGAAATTGAAATAGGAGAAAAACTCAGTTACATACCGCGAACATGGTGGATTCAGGAACAATCAGATAGCCTCCTTGGTTTCCACAAAAACTTTTTCTTGCCGAAATATTTTCAAACAATTCAAACAACTTATTCCTATGCACGAAACTCACGACATTACTTTGCCGAAGGTTTTTATGTAAAAAAAACAGGGGAAAAGTACTTCCGACAGCACATCCGTGAATATACACCCGCTATTGCCTCATGGCTTATACCAACACAGCAAATTAACATAAAACATCCACCGAACGTATATTTCAAACCACATTTAGGAAATTTAGAAATGTTACTTCCAAAAGTTCTTGAAATCATTGAGAGATCACCACACATCGAACAAATCTCCCAATGCCAAAACTACACAGAAGCTTTCCACACTATACAACAAGAACGCTCTAATTACCACCAAACAATTTTAGATCAAGAGACACAATTGCTTCCCAACATATACTCATATGAACAGACACCTCATGTTCAAAGTGACCATCAAACCAACAATATAGCACAGGCCAATTTACAACGCCGCATCGACGACAAAGCTCACCTTTTCAGCTTGCTTTGGAAAAATGTGCACCCTCACATCCTAAACCTGGAAAACAATTTACTAACATACTATTTTGAACGCAATGAACAAATCAGGCTGGAAGCAGAAAAACGCCTCTATATGACGTTCACTTACCAAAGAACATGGGTAGATGCACGAATCTCAGATGCTCGTTCAAATAAACGACGTGCTTACGCACAACTTTTACACGATAGTAATTATTTCAGTGCAATCATACCCGCCATACACCAAAATTTTCGTGAAATGTATGCTATGACTTTACAACATAAAGCGATTCGTCTATTACGTCATTCCAGACACCTGCAACCTTACGTCTTATATCAGCACATCATCAAAAGTGATTCCGTCAAAAGTTACCCACTTAAATTTGACACCGAACGAGCGACTCCTCAGCGACTTCAAATTCCTTTCTCAACCACCAACATACAACCTATAAACCACAGCTCTCCGAATCCAATTACTCCGACACTTATGCGAACTCTACCCAAACTCATTAACTCTAGCACTCATAAATCACCCTTAAGCCAGCCAAACACAAAACTAATCAAAAATACATACCACATTCACAATCAGACATACATAATTCTACCATGGCAATGGTCAAAAACATCTGACAAACGACAGGACTCTTTCAAGACAGAATTCACTATCTCCTTCATCAAACGCCAATTCTACACATTATTGCATATTATAAACAATAAATACATCGCGACTAGACGCTTTCTAACAAACCTTTTTCACAAACGTATCAAGTGCGACACCTAACGGTGATCCCACGTAATAATGCTTCGAAACGCTTATTCTTTTGTACAGAAAACCATACAACTTTACTAGTGTATAAACCGATAGGATGAACATCTCTACACATCTGCTACACTTCATGCTGATCATACATACGTACGCCAGCCAGCGAAAATATGCTTCAGACCTATCGTCACTGATAAAAACACTCAGTAAAACTGGGCTTACCGTACGCAATATTTCAGAAAATTTACATTATAATCACATTGAAAAACTACCACCACTTGCTTACATTCCATCTGATTTACAAAACTTCCGTCATCAACTGACTCACTCTTGGGCCACTTACTCAACAAATCAGGCCAATCCAACTGCATACCCACCCACGAATGTTAATCCGTCTTGCAACAGTTTCACATACAACACTTTTCATTGGTCTCCCTTACAGTGGACTTCAATCACTGACAGTTCTTTTCCAAATATAGATTTCCAAATGTTACACTTAAAACAGCCGTCACAAACTCCAGTAACTATAACACAAACAAATTCACCTAGAAACACAATCACCATGTCTCATGACTCGCTACATGAAACATTTTCATTCATGTCAAAAATCCTATCCTGTTTTTACGAAAAATATGCACAAATAACATTCAAACTCTCCAAATATACAGATCAGACGCTCCCCACAAATGCTATAAATTGCACAATTGGACTACATGACTTACCATCAATACAAGAAGTCATCCAACCCCAAGGAGAAACTCGAATACTTTATACAACTCCTTGCATCCTAAAAAAAATCATACGGATACAAAAATTAACCTGGACCGAATATGCAGTACACTTCCCGACCTCAAGGATACGTAACATCATACAACAGCCCTTGCAATATTTCAATTCAACCACACGTGAGCAAACACTCACATTTCAATGGCCATACTTAAACCAAACCGCTTTCAAATTAATGATCCGAGTCTCACGACAACGTACAAATCTGCCTAAAATTTGGTGGATCTTACCATACACGACAAGTCTTTTAACGTACCACAAAATCTTTTCGCACCCCCGTCTATAAGAACACGAGCTACAACTTATTCCTACGCATTTCAAAACAAACACCATTATATCAGGGGAGGATGCATTGCTCAATGCAAACACAAGAAACTACATCAAAAGGTCCGACAACGAACATTACCGACCATCAAGTGGCCACTACCAACAGAAAATATACAGGGACTAACTCCCACGCGATTTTATTGTGTACCACAATGCGGTACAATTGAAAATCACATGAAATTATTCAACAAACATGTACCGTCCTGGTGGCCACCCTCTGTTAGTGACAAATGCACTTCACATATTTTAAACTTCACCCAACTATCTGAACGACAGAAAATAAATTTTTCAAATCTCCGACATCTCAATCCTTCCCTAAACAACACTATTTATACATATGAAACAAATATGCCTATAGAATTCTCCGGACCACTACAGACATTCCAATATGAGTTATCAAACCTCCACAGACGAACACAACAAACGACTCATATGTTTACACAATTATGGCAGCAAACATATCCCCAATATAAGAAATTAGAAACTACAATAACCGAAAGTCTTCTACTACATGACGACAGTCTGATTTATCAATCAGAACTTTTATATTACACCAACAATGAACGCGAACTTGATCGAAACACACTAAAAATGTCTACTGCCGCGTACTTAGCAAACTATAACATAGATGAATTCAAAGACAATTACTATCATCTAAACGAAGGGTTCAAACAATTGCAAGATTACGCAGAACAAATTTACTCTGTTAAATATATGACCATCGTTTTGCAAGCAATACAAAACAGAACCGATTTACAACCCAACGTTATCTATTCACACTAATTCCACAATGGGTTTCTTGAAAGTAAACCAATCATGAGAATTTTAACGTCACAATTACAAACCCCTCTCGTTACCCCGACGAGAAGTATGCAAAAGGAACGAATAAACATGCAACAAACTTCAAACAGTTATAAAAGGTCAACAGTTCGCAATTCAACGAACCTCAAATCCACTCTAATTGCACCCAAAGTCGCTCTCTCCAGTACCGCAACAACATCAACCCAAACAACTCCAAATGAGATTTCTACAGTGCAAATAACAAGCACATATTCGTATACATCTTTACCCTACCAGATGATAAAAACTTCATTCACTAAAATAGTGGAATCCTTTGTGCATTTTATTAACCATTCGCATTTTCTATACAACTCTGTACATATAACTATGTCCTCACGCCTTCGACATGCTTCTGAAGTACTAACCACATTATGTAAATGAACTAAAGAACCTTAATCTTGTTCATGTCATAACATATTCATCTTTTACCGTTTCATACTTATCCCAACATCTAATAACTAAACATAAACATAACTTTTGGACAAATAACGACTACTATTAGAAAAACATGACTGAAAAGACATCTGAAAAGAAACTGCTAAAACGCATTTTTAAAAGCAAAGAACACGATGAACCAACCACAGCGCATGACATTGAAAAGATCGTCATCGAACAAAACCAATCGGCCAAACAAATAAAGAAATTAGCCGATGACATTCAACAAAATCAACACAAAGCAGCTGTAGACACTAATGATCTGGTTTCACACATCAAACATTTCAAACACACAGAAAAGAAACGTCAAAAGTTAACCAACCAATACATAAAACAACAACGCGAAGATCCCACTTTATCACCCTTAAAGATAGTACAAACAGTGAATCAAGAACTAGATCCTCTGCCCCCCTATACAGAAACACCCAGCGCACCCTCCGCTAATTTATACCCTGAACTACAAGCAAATCACACAGAAATACAAACTATCGACCCCTTTGCACCATCCACTTTATGCAAATCTTTACAAAGTCTAGCCATACCGGACTTCTCACTGGACGAACCGTTATCACGAAACGAATTAGCTCTTAAAAACGAAGTGACCGCGCAAACACAACTTCTTAATTACTACCAGACAATAACTAGTCCCCATACAACGAAAATCGCGCAACTCCTTGAAAAAATCCAGCTACTCAACCAACTTCAAGACAGGTTACCTTCTTTTTATCCTGACGAAAACACACTAAAGACAGCTTATAAAAATCTGACAAAAACTACACTTTCTTCGGCATCACACTCGCAAAACACGTCATGTGCACCCACTCCATTCACACCGGACCATTCGTTATTCACAACGGGATCAACCACACATGATACTCCAGAATCACAGAAACCAATATCAAAAACCCCTTTCCTGGAATATGCACATACACCATTAAATCTCATCATCAACGCCTTAAACGAACTACAAATAAACACGCACGAATCACATATCCATTGGGAATTCCAACTTAACAAACTTCAAGATGACCTAATCAGCGACTATCTCCAGCAACCAACGACGACATCACTCACACGCACAGAGACGTTACAAAAATTCACAAAATTACACAAACTATTACATGACACTCAGAAATGTTTCAATGAAGACACCTTAGAACAAAATACAACAAACACAAAAACTCCGCAAAACAGTTACCGATATTTACATCTCTTTGTCCCTCCGGAACTACAGACTACTGAAAAACAATTATCGTGCTTACAGAACTGCATTAAAAAAGTAAACACTATCCTCCAAAGGCTTTCACCAAACACAGACCATACATTAATCAAACATTACCAAATCAAACTTCTTCATCTCGACAATCTTCGAACTTTACTCCAAGCAAATCATCCAGCACAAAGTGCCGGCTTTAGTTCACCTACCCATCCAGATAAAGGATCATTCCACACCCCTCCAAACCAACCACAACCGAGTCTTCACCCCCCAAGCCTCGTTCAAACACCCAAAACCAATCCTGCCCCAATATTTTATCCAGAAGTAAATCAAACCCGTTTCATTCCTAAAATGCTGTTAAACCCCCTAGAGCTTGGAGATGAAATACAATGGGCAAGACTAACACAATCCACCTTAGAAGAATTTCCGTACATAGATTCGAAGTTGAAATTAAAAGCACTATCGCAACACCTCATGAAACACCCAGCAGCTAAACAAGCTGCTGCAGCACAACTCTTACAAGCAATCCAAGACCCTCTGCACGACCCATTAAATGGATTTTTCACCTGGTTATTCCAATCATACTCTCTATCACGACAGGAACAAAACACCAATCTCAGAAAGGCAATAGAAAAACAAAAATTCGATTGGTCTAACAATCCGGCAATTGACCTACAAAACGCCATAGCTCAAGTTCACATGAGTCTAAACGAAATTAATAACAACGAAATTTTTCGCGAAACACTACAAGATGCATTAAAATACAAGCTTCAACCTTACTACCATTTAGTAGCTAACACACCGATTCCAGATTTACCAGAAAAACTTCGCTTCATCTGGAAAAAGATCGCAGTGCCAACACCAAACACAAAGGATCCTAATCCCTCCAGCGAACCTATCATATTAAACACAACAACCCAAACGACACCACCTAAAGAAATAAACGAAACATCAAACAGCATAACACCTTCACAACCTCCACAAAATAATATGCGCGAATCCCTCATGCACGAAATAAAAGCAATCCACAAACAAATAGGCAGAATACACCAAATACAGTCAACCCACGATCAACAAAGACCACAGAAAAAGCCAGAAACACGAGCATGCTTTCGATGTGGGAAAATTGGACACGTCGCAAAATTCTGCAGGTCTAAACCACAGCAACCCCCACCAAACCGACAAAACCGATTTTCACCGCGAGATAACACCCAGCGACAACAATTCATGTCACGACCCAACCAATGGCGCAGACCTTTTCAACAAAGACACGACAATAATCATTCCAATACAAACGGCGCATTTCGATCAAACGATAATCGACAAAGACGAAATTACAATAATTATGATCGACAACCAACTCACAACAACAACTATAACCAACAACGATTCAATCGCCAACCAAACAACAGATCTAATTCTAACTCGCGCAATCCGAATAATCGGAACCAATCCCATTCATATAACCCGACAACCCCCAGATCAAACGAACAACAGACAAATAAAACACGAGACTCCAAAAACTACAATTATAGTCGACCTGCGCAACATGCTGAAGAGGACTTTGAACCAAACCTTTCTGCACCCCAACGTTGGAACACTGAAGTTAAACGCCCACCCTTTCCATACGACAAAGCAATGGCAGAACGGGCATTTGCCATGCACTTCGACATAACTCCAGATTCCACGACGGACTCATTACCTGAACAACATTTTTTAGAAATGACCCAATCGCCGTCATCCCCACCTACATAATCAACACCGAAATGAATCTAGAAAACGATCAACAAGGATTTATTTTTTTTAAAGATTTACACCAACCACGCTCGTTTCTATTGGATTCAGGTGCCAATTGCAATCTAATTTCAATATAGCATCTCACAAACGATGAAAAACAGACGATTGACAAAAAATCTGTCATAAAAATAACAGGCTTCAACAAACAAAGCCCGACTACATTTTCACTTGGGAAAGTGGAAATCCCTATACACACGAAACAGCGATCTCCAAATCTCCAATTCCATGTAATGCCTGCACACACGCTAAATTACAACATAATAGGCATTCACGACATACGCAAACATTTTCTACCTAATCTCCTCGAAAGTAGCAACAAAGAACACTCTACAGCAATCTTACCGACACCATCAACTTCTCCTTCATCACTCACACGTCCGACTCCAATACGCTGTAACACAGCACGGATACAGAAAATAGAAAAAACACCCGTTCAGCCCGCAACAGATACAAAACACAATCTAACCTATGAACAGGCGTCGCAGCTATACACTGAAATACCAACCCCTACAATTGAAAAACAACAGCCCCCGAAACCACTAACAAACCAAGAATGGTTTAAGGCACTTTGGACTTTATTTCCACGACTTGCAATGGAACATGAAAATCTCAGTGAGCCAAGTAGACTACCTCACAAATTTTTTGTAAAATTAAAACCAGATGCAAAACCGTTCATCAGCGCGACTTATCAAATGGATAAAAAACGAACAGACGAAATGTTGAAATTTTTGAAAAAGGCACTTGAAGATAACTTAATAATTTCAGTACCTTGTCAATACATCAGTGCTTCTTTTATGATTCCGAAAGCAGATCCCACAAAGCCATACCGTTGCATCATAGACTATCGCACACTAAACAAAGACACCGAAAGATTCGACTCCACATTACCCCGTATTGATGCTCTGAGAAACTTTGCAGCAAACGGACACATATATAGCAAATTAGACATAAGTAAAGCTTTCCATCACATGGAAGTAGAAGAGAACACAATTCCGCTTCTCGGCTTTGTCAGCCCCCTAGGAACGTACTCCTGGCGAGTTGCGCCGATGGGGAACCGCTGCACTCCCGGCCAATTTACAATTAATTTGACCTTCGTCGTTGCCTTGGCAACGCACTACTACAATGAAGATCGCAAAGCGCGAAAACTCTCACCAATCCTCCAGCCATACATGTGCTACATTGACGATATACTGCTTATTTCGGACGGTGAAGAAGAATATAAACGAGGCCTATATTACCTCGTGTACACTCTAAGTCGTTTTCATCTCACTGTCAATTTAGACAAATGCCAACTTGGCATGGATAGCACCACATTTCTTGGACACTACCTTGCTAATAAAACAATTCAAAGATCCCACAAATATGTTGATACTTTCAAACGCATGCCTGTACCAAAAACGGTACGGGACTTGCGACGATTTCTCGGAGTCAGCAATTTTGTAAGAAACTATCTTCCAAAAATCGCACATTTTCAAGATTCGTTGAATAAAATTGGTTCAACAGTCCCAAAAAAATACAGTAAAAAAGTCAACATACAATGGACGACACCTCTAATAACCGATTTAGCTAAAATACGAAACTTACTAATAAATGCAGTTGCAAATCACATGTACGACCCTAAGCTACCACTATTCCTAGTTACAGATGCTAGCCTAAAAGCCATTGGATCTATGCTCTATCAAACAGATGAAAATCATAAAGTCTTACCATTAGGATTTTTTAGCAAACCCCTTACAACTGCACAACGTACGTATGCCGCCTTGGACATCGAACTTTTGGCTATTGAACAGTCAATTCTTTTTTTTCATTTTTTGTTTGACTGCAACGCATTCATATTATATACGGACCATAAACCATTGCTCACACTCCTAAAGGCCAAACACACACTGAACAAATTCAGACGCAGACGTCTACAATTTTTATCACAGTATGACATGGACGTACAACACATTTCCGGCATCCACAATGAAACAGCAGATTTTTTGAGCCGAATATTATTAAAACAGGACCCAGACGTGCCACAGATAAACCTTGCACTAATGCAAGATTCACACTTCTCCAAACTCTTAACCCAATTCACAGAAAAGCTGAAACCAATCTTCACTGAAGAATTTCAGCAAAAGCTTTTTTTTACGGCCAACGCCCCTCCACGGACCAACTATCCTAGCTCAGCTTACCCGTCCGCGAGAGACGTGGACGAAAACATGCTACCATAGCGCTATAGGGATTATTGTTAACGCTACTATCACATAACTGAATTAAATTGTGGGTTCTCGAGGCTGAGTCCTATTAGAGACTACAACACTAAAAGCAGTAGTCAATGTTACTGACCCTAGCTGCCAGTAACAGGACCACATACCCAAATTATGCATCATACAT
>Ga0210059_1006444_pt1 | contig 18807 bp, 13 predicted proteins | sample Ectturendosymbi2_FD_188042 | JGI IMG/M metagenome (GOLD analysis project Ga0210059, IMG submission 188042) | Ecteinascidia turbinata endosymbiont from Florida, USA - Sample 2 (SPAdes) (version 2) | ecosystem: Host-associated > Tunicates > Ascidians > Unclassified | place: Key West, Florida... | reverse complement strand
AATGCTGATATTGATTGAAAGTGTTTTTTTAGTTATCTTGTCAATTTAATGCAAAATCAGGCGCGATCGACTAGCTGAGCCTCGGCGATCGACCGGTCGATCGCGATTGACTTGTTGGCCACCCCTGGTCTAAAGCAGTGGTCTTGAACGTGGGTGAAATCGCCCCTGGGGGACAATTTCATGCGTTGTGGGGGCGATTTTGTGAGTTACGAGATTTGGGGGGGATTTCGGTTTCTAGAAGGACGATTTCTGCAGGTTAAAACATATTCAAATGTTCAAATGATTCCAAAAAATCAATATTTGTTACTTTGGAATCAAAGTATTTGATGCACGTTCGACTCCATGGTTCGTAACAATGGTTATAAAACACATATCGGACTGGTCACGCATCAGTCAAACTACCGTAACATGGTTCTGTGAAATGCTTCACTGCACCAAATATCCAAGACCACTGAGATTGTGACTGGTTTAGGTCCTTACGAAGACTACAGGGCAACTGATCTTTTGACCTAAAAATGTGAAATTTCGATTTTAAAATTTAAAAATTTTAACTTCATTTTGGCTTACCACCTTCCTGCATTTGAAACTGCAAAATAACTCAGCCTTTGGTATTGACGTTAACTCAGAAGCAAATTCATTCAGTATGCTTCAAACTTTTAAAGAATTTGGTTATTTTCAGTAACCTTAACCATGATATATTTGGTAAGTACATTTAAAGCTACAGTAGAGCCAAACCTGGGAACATCATAAAGGTAAAGCACTATATGCATAATGGACAGAGCATTCACCAAACCAAGTAAGTACTGTACTGTAAGACCACGTTTCTTGCCTTCCCAATATGCACTCTTCTAGTAATGGGCAAAACAGTACACGTCGGAAGTCGCAACAAACCAAATATTATTTCAGATTTGCAACTTAACTTGCAAAATCATATCAATATCAGTTGTTGTAGCTTCAATAAATATAGTATGCAATAATTAGTTTTATTATACCGATAGTGGTCGAAAGCAACCAACACTGATATAGCTATCGGAAAATACCCAATCGGTCAAACTCCATTTTTTCAAGAGGAAGACTTCAGCTTCTTTGGAGTCAGTAAAATTGGCCCAACAATCATTGCTACCACTAAGTCATCGCATTGACTTTCGCGGCGATAGCGAATTGCAAGTTGCCATAAAGTTTGGCGCAGTTAATTTTCGCCGTGAACTGTCACAAATCCCTCCAACCGTATGTGTTATTAATTGGCAAAATTGCCTTGAAACAAGTCTCCATGGCCTTCGGTAAAGCATTGCCAAACCATTGTTTCGCAGACAAAAAATACGGCAGTCCATTATCATGTGTTTTATAAGCTTTAGTTAGTACCTTGAATAAAACAACGTAGTCCTACTGAAAGGTGTTCTGTTGTAAAAAAACTGGAAATATGACTGTTGCAAAACAATTTATGCTGAAATTAACGGCTAGTAAAACTGGGCATAGCTAGCCGTAAATTGCAAAACGTGCTTATCGTGTTTTTCAGTCACTTCGAGTGTTTTGGCGTCTGTGGATATAGCTCTACTGTGTTCATCTGACTTTACGACAAACTGTAACAGAATAGTAGGCTAGACCGGCAAGTAAGCCCAAGCACCCAATCTTGGCTAAACTAAAGACTCCAAAAAATCCTTTTCCCCATCTGTTGTTTGAGGCTTGCTATGAAGTCATTCTGTTGTGGAGATCATGCCGAAAGTTACACTGCGTAGAAAGTTATGGGTGAAATAGCTTTTTGCCAGCTAACTAGCATAAGCGAATACGATTCCACCATCCAGGAATGTTTCAACTTTCAGGAAAAGTGAAGCTGATATTACTAGGGTTTCCCATGACGTATTTCCCTGAGCAAGGTTTCTGCCAAGTACTGCACACATGTAATAAATACCGCAATCGCCTTGACATGAACAAGATCGGGGAAACTCCATTTAAATTGACCAACTTGCAACTTGCTTTGAAAAAGCTTGCAAATAAACACCATTGCAAGGTTCGCATTAGTTGGAATGAGCTGTTTTTGGAAATTAATAACATTTATTCTACAAATGCATTTGCATTCGTTTTGTTTTGTGCTAACTAGATTGCCCGTTTATATTTCATTATCTCTGAATTATTTTCAAAACAAAATACTATTTTCAGAAAAATTAAAGGAAGGGGGGTGATTTTCAAGCAAAGTGCCTGTAGGGGGGTGATTCTACAAAAAAGGTTGAAGACCACCGGTCTAAAGCAATCCGCACAAAAATTCTTCAAACACCAAGGAATCAAAATCACAGACCATGGTGAACGCTACCTTGGGTCGGTAATTGGGACAAAATCATTCAAAAAACAATATACTAAAAACAAGGTTGAGGGCTGGGTAAAAGAACTTGAGTTGCTTTCAAAGTATGCACAAGATGATCCTCAAGCAGCATACTCAGCATTCACCAAAGGATTATGCTCCAGATGGACACATTTCCAAAGAACAGTGCCGGATATGAGCGAATTATTCGAACCACTGGAAAATGCCATCAAAGATCAATTGCTTCCTGCTCTTGTAAGACAAGAGATAAGTGAGGCAGAAAGACAAATACTAGCTTTTACTCTCAGGCATGGTGGGCTAGGTCTGACAGATCCTCAGGAAAATGCCAAGACAGAATACAAACACTCCACCCAGATCACTGATAAACTTACCACCAAAATCTACACTCAAAAACTCGATCTCAATTACAACCCCTCAGATCAGCTATATGCCACACACATGAAAAACAGATTATGACAAAAGAACGCAAAATGCCAAAGCAGCCGTGATGAATTATTAAAGGAGCTGACCCCTGAGTCACAACAACTCATGAAAGGAGCAATGGAAAAAGGAGCATCTTCTTGGCTGTCAGCCTTGCCAATTAAAGCGATTGGATATGCACTAAACAAACAAGAATTCACAGATGCAATCTGCATGAGATATGGATGGAAAATGAAAGGCATACCCACCCACTGTCCTTGTGGAGAGACAAACTCTGTGGATCACAGCTTCATATGTAAAGTGTGTGGCTACACTTCAATGAAGCAAATCTCAGTGAGAGACTCTGAGGCACAGATAATGAGAGAGGTCTGTAGGGATGTTCAGACCGAACCCACGCTTCTGCCAATCAATGAAAATGATTATGAAAGAAAAGTCAACACTGCTGACAATGCAAGGTTGGATATCTCTGTGAGGGGACTGTGGAATAGCTATAAGAAAACTTTCTTTGACATAAGGATCACACATCCTACCTCACAGTCTTATTCTGGGAAGTCCCTAGCAGAGACCTACCAAAGACATGAAAAAGAGCAGAAGGATAAGTACAACCAAAGAGTAATTGACATTGAGAAGTCTTCATACAATCCCCTTGTCTTTACAACAAGTGGAGGGATGGCACCAGAATACAACAGAGTCAACAAAAGACTGGCAGAAAAAATAGCTGAAAAACGCAGGGAGCCATTGCATATATGCATCTGTTATCACATACAAAGGACAAAGCTCAGATTTGCCCTTTTTTGAGGAGCACCCTTGCTGCAATACGAGGATTTCGAGGCAAGCGATGTGATGTCCACCTCCAGGACCTCACAGACATTGACTTCAGCCTAATTCCTAAGCTCACAATCACATAAAGCTGAATGATGGTGTCAATGACATGACACCAGTTATATCTATGAAATAAGTGGTTAATTCAAATAAGTTGTGACTTTTTGTGAAAATCTAGCTTAGAACAAATACTTCTCTAACTTACTAAACATATTTTGTTTTTCATGTACCTAACACCTGTTGGATTACTGTAACCTGTCCAAACCCTTGTCTCTTCAACTTCGTTTGGTGAAACCATGCATCTGGCTGGAAACAACTCATACATGAAACCCACCCCACTATCACTATGGTCTGTGGGTAAGTTTTTATTTCTTCCTGATTTATATGTATGAGCTTTGTTTTCTACCTTTGCTACTTGTTTTTGTAAAAAAATCAAATGTGTTAAAATGCATTGCTCTCTGCCTCATAACCCCTATTGCTGCTCGCTTCCTTCACCTTGCTGTGTGCTTGCTTCACCTGCTCATCTGTTCATGTGTATTGACTCTTCACCCATCGCTTGCGCACCATCATTTGTGTTATGTTGATGTCTATTGTGTTTTTTTCATCTTATTTTCGCTGTATTTCTCTGGGTTTTTTTTGTTTGTTTGTTTTTTTCTCTGTGCATGTGTTATTTGTCCCTACATTACTGATTTGTACTCATACTGTACAGAAAAAAAAAGTAGTTGAACTTCATCAGGCTGAAGCCTGAATTTTGCTTCTTGCCTGGGCGGTTGCAGTGAACACTCGTGTTCAAGTAGTGCTGATGTGATTTGATTGTTTGCTGCACTTAAAAATATCATATGATGAATTTTCAAAGTTACACTACTGCAGTGTAGGCCTACTGTCGTTTTTTATCTATGTACATAATGTTAAATGTAGCCTGCCACTGATTCAGTATCCATTTTAATTTAGACAAACCGACAGCTAGCATAGTCTAAGCAACAAAATAAGTTAAACTTGTACCTGGTCAAACTTTGAACCTCCTAGAATGAACTCTTTTTCTTCACTCATTCTGCACAGGCTAGACTGCTCCAACAATCGTATTCTTTCAATTCAAAAGTGCTGTAGGCTACCCACCATTACCAGTTCTAAATAGCTTCAAATCACAATCGATAACACTGTAAATATAACCCAAAAAATACCACAGCCAAGATTCATGAAAGACCGCTGAGGTCCAAGCAAGTAAGTGTTTCCAAATGCTTGACAGAAAATATGGCAAATGTTTGTATATTTTATGGCAAAATTTTGGACAACACTAAACGGAGAGCCGGCAGGCCGGGCGGGCTGGAGGGCCGTGTTTCCAATTACAAAACATACATTTTTGGAGGGACGGCGGGCTAAACGTACAGAGCAGAGGTGTACCAGAGATGAACATGGATTTGGATATAAATCCTGGGGATTTGCCAGGTTTTTGATGGATTTGGATTGGACTTGGATTTCATAATTTCTGACTAACCGGATTTGGATTTGGATTTGATAATTTTGTTTAAATTTTTTCATAACGCTTGGTTCAGTTTCAAGATTACTGTATTTGATGTGTACGATGACATTATGTGGAGTAATGTCATTGATCTGTGTAAATTTGTTCAAGTTTGGTTCAGGTTCAATGAAAATAAGACTTCATTAGGAATTGTACAACACACACATCGTGCTGGTTCAAATGTTCAGTCTTCAGGATAACCAAGAGCACTAGCAGCGATAAGAGTCTGCTCTTATGTCCAGGCCACTGGTGCCACTCCTAGTGTTTTTCCACTCGATCTAGTGTTTTTGCATTTCATTTAGTGTTCTGCTGATTTTTCATAGGTGTCTAGTGCTTTTCAATGAGTGAGCTGAATCTAATCAAAGTACAAATTTTGTGTAATTGTAACTGTGATTGAAACTTTTTGATTTTGTGCAATTGTAATTTGCTAAAAATTCTACCAAATACATCTAAAATTACTCAAAAGCATACAATTTGTTTTGAGTTAAACCGCTATGAGCCGAGGTAACTGTGGTGATCTGTTGAAAGTTTCAGTGACCTGTACAGCAGAGATGAGCGAACTGGGAAATTCTTCAGTCCGAATCCAGTCCTGGTCCGATAAAATTGAATCCGACCCAGTCCTGATCCGCAAAATTTTTGAAAATCATCAGTCCGATCCAGTCCTGATCCACCCATGCAAAACCATGTATTTTTATTTTGCCTCATGAAGCAAAAGCACTACTGGAGCTATTTGCCTTTAGCCAAATATGATTGGTTGAAGGTAAAATAGTTCCAGGAGTGCCTTTGCGTCATGAAGCAAAACATCACCAGCCTTTTGGCATTTCCAAAATTTAACAAGAGTGTGACTATTTTGCCATCAGAGACAAAAGCACTGCAGGAGCTCTTTTGCCATTAGGAGAATCCGGTTGGTTGGAGTGGTCAAGGGACAAGGATGTCACACTTGGATTGATTAGCATAAAGTTCTTGTAATATGACATAAACCTGCGTTTCTAAACTTTTTCTACCTCAGCAACCCTTTTGGTCACACCTAAGCAGTCCAGCACACACTACCATTGGCAAACACCTTTGTCCTAACCAGTGATGGAGTCTTGAGACTTGGTCTCGGTCTCGAGACCCGTTTTTTGGAGTCTTGGTCTCGGTCTCGATAGTCTCAGGTCTCGTCTCGGTCTCGAAGGATTTCGGTTTTGGTCTCGAGCTCTCGTTACAGTAAATTCTATTTGAATAAGAGACTATTCCACTAGGATTTACTGTAATTTCATAGTAATCAAATAGCGACATAATGAGTAAAACTGACAATGAAAGGAAAACTGCTTTCGAAAAACTTTTCGGGAAAAAGGAAAAGAAACACCCACCTACCTCGAGAGAAATTAATCAAGTAGTAAAGGCACAGAAAGATAGTGCTATGAATATAGGAAAACTAGTACATAAGGTCCAAGAACATCAACAGAAAGCCGCTGTCAGCACCCATGACCTTTCATCAGAGATAAGAAATATCAAAAATATTGAAAAGAAACGTCAAAAACTCACAAATGAATACATAGAACATCAAAAATGTGATACTTATTTACCACCTTTGAGTGCTCAGCTGGCGTTAGAAGAAACTTCGCTACCTTCATACTCACAAGTACCTACAGGAAAAGAAAAGAACTCTCCTTCAGCACCCCTATATCCAAAATTGAACGGAACACTTGAAAAAGCTATGCCTGTTAGTGTTACTTCTGAAACTAGTGAATCCACTACTTTCGAGCCTTTATATAAATCATGCGTAGATCGTGCATATGATAGAATTGCACGACAATGGGAATTTGAAGATAAAAAAACTAAAGAGGAAAATATCGACATTATCCAACAAAAAGTAGCTGTTCTTGAAGAACAAGTAGACTGGAAATATCCTAGTGAGGAAGAAGAGATTGAATTAGAAGCAGGGAAGAAATTGGCGAAAACCCTTCCTACTATAATCACATCTTTAAATGCCAATAAAAATGAAAAAGAACCCTCAACAGGAAGAATCCTCTTTTGAAGATATTCCTTCAACTTTACAATATCACTATCAAATAAACAATCCTGTGACCGCCACATCTGACTTCGATCTTGAAATGCTTTGGCAAAAAGCCATTAAAAGATTTGGATTCTCAAGAGAGAGACCGGAATATAATGAGAAACTTGCTAAACGCCTTTCGGGTATTAACCAATCCCGATTGGAATATTATCTTGAACAGCATGATGAGTTTATGATTCAGGCATATCGACGTGAATTAGATATATTAAAAATGGTTGGGGACAAGTTATTACAAATCGAAATCAATCTATTTAAAGAAAAATCCTCTATATTTCAAGAAGAAAAGAAATCTGAAGTAAAAATTTTACCCTCCGACGATGAAAATGAATTTTATCAGTGTGCAGAATCTTGGGGAATAAAACGGAATGATTCTCCACAGAAAATAGAAGCTAAATTGATTGTGGCAGAAAGAAACACTCGAGAAAGACTAAGCGACATTCCCCTATTAACAATCTGTGAACAAGAGAATTTTGAAAAATTTTAACATGATTTAGTAGAAATTGATAAATTACAATGGTATATAAAAGAAGGTTCTTTACAACCATCTGAAGTTTCTATGAATACCAGTCAAAAGAAAACTATTCCTAATACTTTGGTAACGTCCTTGTTAGAAGATCACGAGATTGAATGGGCAGAAATTACTGAGGATACTTTGAAAGAATTTCCTCATTCATCAGATAGACTAAAATTGCAAGGACTTATTCAGTTCATGGAAGAACATCCTATAGCTAGAGAAGAAGCACTAGTTCAACTTCATAGAAAAACAAAAGATCCGACCCATGAAGCCTTAACAAACTTCTTTGATTGGCTTAAGACCTCATACGATCTAACTGATCGACAAAAATATAAAAACTTAGAACACTCTATGTCTCAACAACAGTTTGATTCGAAACATAGCCCTGCTAACGATTTAAGAAGAGCTTTGCAACAAGCTCAATTATCTTTGGAAGAAATAAGTGAAAATAAATTTCTGGAAAGTTCATTGCGAGACCTGTTAAAACATAGGATCGCACCTGATTATTATGTGCAAATTTATCAAACTCCTATACGACAAATACCTATTCAACTTAATGAATTATGGGAACATGCTGCTTTACCTATGAAACATGCATATAGTGAGACTGGAACAGGCCACTACGCTCTAAATGTCAACAATGTTAAGCAAATTTCAGACAATAATGACTTGAAGGAAGACCGTAAACAACCACTTTCGGACCAAGAGAAATTCCGACAAATCGCACAACAATTACAAGAAGTTTCTAGCGAATTACAAAAAGTTAAAAATAACGCAGCTAAAAAAGCACATGCAAGAAAATTAGTAGATAAACCCAATATGAATTGCAAGCGAGATTTCGCTTGGTCAAGATGTTACCAGTGTAATGAATTGGGACATATTGCTAAATTCTGCAGAGGCAATAGCCAAACATCTAATAGAGGAAAGGTCAACCCATCCGTTAAAGGCAGAAGACGAGGGACAAGTTCATTCGGAACAGATCGTTTTGGCAAATATCACTCAGCACAATATGGTGAAGTGGATTTTGACAAGAATCAAATTGAAAATCACAGATGGGATGAGGAAAGCAAAACAGGCACACACTTCAATGATGATGTTGAGGAAATAGACAACACCCAATTAGAATGATCAGAAGATGAAAACATTGAATGAATTTTTCTGTTGGATACTGGATCCAGGAAAAATTTGAATGACCGTCTTGTGTCAACTAACAGTTCTCTTTTTTTTATAAAATAATGATTAGTATTTTGTTCTTTTGAAATATAGAGAGAGTGAGAAATGTGCTCACATTTCACAAGAATGATTGTTATGTTATCCTTTTATGATTTCTATAGTTAAGAGTGTGCAATATTAAAAATTAATCTTGAAATATCTAAAGTAGAATTATGGATCTAAAATTAAATTGTTTATACTATTGTTTCTTTTTCAGATATTCACATAGAATTTGTAGAGTAGAACTAAAACAATAATGAATAAAAAACAAACGAAGCAAAATACCTGCATTGTATGTATTCCCAAAACCAACCTCAACTATTGACAAGAACGAGGAGAATACAACAACTGAACCCGAATTTCAAGAACTGTGTCACATGCAACAAGCATTTAAATCAATAAAAAATTGGAATTTCCTGCAACATCACTCAAGATTTTCTTAAAAGATTTCCAAATGTACACCCTAAACAGAAACTGAAATTAATCATCACACTCATGAAATTCCACGTGGAAGCTAAAAAGATGGCTCTCATAAAACTCCATAGGGCCATTGAAGAAGAAGATTGTGACCCACTGATACAGTTCTTTCAATGGATCACAATAAGTTATAAAGTGTCAAAAAGACAGAAAATGATATTGCTACAAAAAGCAACAGAAAATAAAAAAATTGATTGGAAAAGCAATCCAGCTGACGAAATACAATCAGCAATTCAAGAAGCTCAGTTAACAGTTAGTGAACTAACTGAAAACCAATTTCTATCAAACCTAATGAAAGGCATTTTAAGAAACAATATGCCTAGGGCTTATTACGTGAAAATTGCTGAGATGAACATCGCGGAAATGTTACAAAAAATACCAGAAATTTGGAAATAATGTGGTTCTCTTGGAACCACATTCCAGTATAATAAACACAGATATATGAGAAATAAAAATGACAAATATCATGGCTATCATGCCCACGTCCCCAAGAAGAAAGTCCGACATCGAGAGAGACTGTGTTATTGTTGTAGACAGACAGAACATCAAGCAAAGAATTGTTTATGGAATAAGAGCACGAATACAAGTAAACTAAGAATGACAGGAATTAGTAAATGAGCTGTGTGAATACTGAGCTTAATAAAAGAGCTGTGTGCATTTGATGCCTAAATAATCTGTTATGACGGCACTATAGAGATGGTTAAAGTCTTACTCAGTGATATCAAGTAAAAGGATTGTAAAGCTTTGATACTATGTGAAATCTCTACCAGAGATTGTACGGCCATACGCCATACTATGTGATATCTTTGAATGAAAGGAAAAAGTGGTAAGTAAATGGATAATCAGGAAAATATATGCAATCAACAATAAGAAGAGTGCACAGATGACGATGACGATGGACGATTGAATGAGAGGAGAGATTAGATCTCTTTAGTCTGATAAATACGACACTGACGTCATGTGGATGTAAAAGACTACTGTTTTACCCCAATTTGACGATTCCTATGATATCTGTAGATTTCATACCTATGATGCCAAATGGAAAGGTAGTCTATAGGATTTTCGGACCTCTCGTAATCTTGTACAGGCGCCGTGCAGATTGTGTTCTCACTTCTTCTTTATTCCACCGACCTCGTTATCATCATCCACATTGAATACATATAGAGAAGAGTTGTTCCTGAATGTTAACAACGATTACCATTTCAGTTGGCAAAGAGACTTTGTTGAGATAAATATTCCCAGCAATTGAATGGTAATATCGTGTAAGCCGATAAGCTGTTAATAAAATCTAGTGATTTTCCCATAATAGTAGCAAACGTTTAGAAATTAGGTACCTACGTTATAATTGATTTTCTCATTTACCGTTAATGAAGTTTGTTATATTTATAATCATTTATCGTTACAGGATATTTTAAAAACTTAAGACTAACGGTGAGAAAAACATGACTTCCAAGATTCAACAATTATTAGATACCTTCATGGATTATAACATGGAAGAACAACAGAAGTGTCTGGAAATTGTTGACAACAAAAACGACATTGTAAAAGATGAATCCCAAGGAAATAAGAAAAATCAACAGGCGGGAGCTTCAAATAGCAACAAGCAAGAAACACCAACAACGATACAAAGGATTCCTGAAATATGGGAAGACCCGTGGAAAGACGAACTTCCTAAGGAAAAGCGTATGGAGAATACCGCAATAACTCAAATAGTCAGCCAGGAAAGTGAAGACCAAGGCTCACAAAATGACCTCATAAAACTAAAGGAAGTTGAAACAAGTTCAAAGAGTAGGGAGAAAAGAGGAAATATTCAATGCTATAACTGTACGAAACGAGGACATATCATGAAAGATTGTCCATTTTCTCCAAAAATAATAAAAAGGAAAAACAATACTCATTCCACATTTCTATACTTGTGAATTATTTGAATTCCACAAGGAAAGATTTAGAAAAATGTATTTGGTATTTATATTTAGTATTATGGATTGTTTCATGATAATTCGAAAGTTAACTGTTGCAATAATTTTTAAAGTAATTGTCAATGTCTTATGAAATTTGTTTGTCATTGCAGGATACTTATTGAAGTAGAGAAATGCTGAAACTGATACTACTTATAGTAATAGTTAAAATAATTTCTAATGATGCAAGTCCATTCCCAGAGGATATGTATCATGGAAAAAACTTGACGATACTACAGAATTTCCTACCAACTCAAGAATTACAAACCACACCAATTGAAAGATACAAACAGGTACGTAAACGCTATACATTAGCAGAATTAATGACTCACAAATGCAATGAAGGACAAATTTCAAATGTATACCGATCTAAGGAATACCGTAAAGTTGGCTTTAGTGGCAAAACCTACACAGAAAAATATTATCCAAAAGGAAGATATTTTCCTGACAATGACAGTTATCATAAAGAATGTCTATGCCCTATTTTTAGAAACGAAACTTGGAACCCCGAAATGAAATGGAATATGTTATATTCAGGAAAATATTTAAACGATTCCACACCAGTTGAAGTACGTAGACTAAGAGTGCTTGTAAAACGGCAATACAAAATGGAATCGGAATGCAATAACATCACTCACAAATACAGTAATATCCCAGTAATGAGAGATGCTTTCATGTTCACAAGCAAATTATTAGCATGCTATTATGAGAATTAACAATGGGTTAGATGGAACTTTAAAATATCTCATTATAATAAACACAAGACCACTAGAAGAAGTAATGAATCTGTACCACCATGTTACTTGAATCCCACTTTGAGAAATAAGTTTATGTTCATGCCACCATTTAAACTAGAAGAGCAATTGTTAACTATTGCACAAAATAATTTGTCTGAATGTAATTCATCTCAGTGGATAAATTGGGAAACTACCCCTGATGGTGAAACAGAATTCACCATACCAGGAAGACTATTTCAACCTATATTTTCACCAAGATACAAAAGATGAAGTTTACATTACTTGGGGATTGGAGCACTAATCTTCCAGTGGGAAGAATGGGTATATGATTTACCCCAATGGTATGTTATTACCATAAGACATGGTCCAGTAAGAAAATTAAAGAAAAATATCCACTATATCCTTGATGATATACATTTTTCATATCTTGTGTATGAACCACACATGTTTGTACCAGAACCATTTCGAGCAAACAAATCTTTCATCGCATACGATAGAGGAAACTCGTATTGTGATCGAAAGTATACCACAAGATTTGATCTTATAAATAGATTATATCAAAATAATACTGTTAACACTCATTGTTTCAAATATTATTACAACATGTCTCGTTGTAATAAAAGACAAGAGTTACTGCAATGCAAATATGCAACAGGACCTTTGTCCTTATCTATGGACAGACTTGGAGTAATTCCAGATCTGAAAGAGAATGGTCCAGCAATTGCCTATGGAGACTTGTGTTTCCTACATAGAAATTATACGCTAAATAGTGGAACCAGAATGATAACCAGAGTTACCCGAGATGGAGGAGCTTTCCTTTTATTCTCATTGGTAATTGGAGGATTAATGGGATTAGCCCTCGCAGGAACATTTCAAAATCAATTAAGGAGATTTAGTGATGAAATAAATGAACAATTAGAAAATATCAAAAAGTATTTTACGGGACAATTGAATACCGTTGAAGATCAAATTACGGAAATCAATGAAAGAGAATTACAGCTAACTCAAGCTATAAATCGCTTAGCTGAAATAACAGCGCATATTGGTCGTAAACAGGAAGATTTTCAAAACCTACAATTTGCTGTAGATAAACAACTTCTAGAACAACAAAATTGCTAATACAAGAATGATGATTGAAAATCGAAAATTGGCACTAAGTATTAGTGCCAGAGATACCCAAAGAGAAATTGAAGAATATAATCTGTGAAAGCTTATACTGAATACTCTGAAAAGTTTAAAAGAATACCTGATTTAAGGAATGATACTATTTATTCGAACCGAATTCGCAGAGGAATTCTGATTAATACGGAAATTTATCACATTATCAACCAATCTCAAATCAATATCTCTAACTGGGAAAAACAACATCCCATAAAACAAGTAAATGCTGAACAGCAAAGAAAGAATTTAGAAGAAAGTTTCAAGAGACATAAACAAAATTTTGATTTAACTCAAGATCTGGAGGATTTACAAGATATAGTTGAAATGACTATAAAGCCTGTTGAAGTTTATAACTTCACATATCATTTTGTTCCTATAACAGTTCCTGAACTAGGAATTGAGGATTTCAATAAAGGAATAGGTAATGTTATCCAATTCGGATCAGATATTGTTGACAAAGGAGCTGATCTGATCACTAATGTTGTTGATAAAGGAATAGGTTTGATTTCTGAACCTATAAAGATCATTATCATTGCCGCAAGCATTGTAGGAGGTATTATCCTACTGTTTGCAGGAATTATGACATTAAGGAAAATATTACGTGAAGAACCCACCTATTGGGTTGAACACACTAATAATTTAACAACTCACGTTATTCCTGTACCAGTTTATTCTATTATATCAAAACAATAATCAATATAACACCTTGACGACATTGAATAAATTTCTGCAAAGACATCTTGCAAATTGTAAAAGTCTTTTTCAGTCAATTTCTTTTATTTTATGTATTAATGCAAGTTCAACCATAAAGACAACATCTTTGATCTTATTCGATGACCACACTACAGAAAGGGACTATCCAAATCATGGAATTATCAATAAAGAACTTTCGAATTCTTTATCCTCTTCATTCACTTTATGTATTCAACCCTTATGGAAAGGTACCGACGTTTTCAACCAAACAGAGCAGAGAGGAATGTTGCGTTCGTCTTGGCTCCTCAACATGAAACGTCCTGTGATCCTGGAACAACAACGAAAGAAGACTTCAATTACTTGAGAAAAATAAATTGAAGAAAGCAACTTAGAAGCTACCGACGAATTCACGACGAGCCAAACGAAGTCGAAAACGAAACAACGACTAAAGACACTAACGCTCTAAAATATTGTCATATGTACCTATTTGACGTATTGTGAATTTGTACGTTGCACATTTATTGTAAGTCACACCCAGGAAGAGAGTAACATAAGATGCCATAAGAAAATTATTATATTAAAAATTAACTTCAAATTGTAAATAGAAATAATAATGAAAACAGTTAAAAATATTGTTGTAAATATCGATTCGAAATTCACGATTAGAACACGTGACCACAAGAGTTGCGCGAGCACAGCGCAACGTGCGATACGCTATCACATGACCACGACACGACCTGTTATGTTTTCCTCGCAACCTAAAATCCACTACTAAAATCAGTCTTGCTCATGGTTGTCATCGGAGTAGCATCTAACCTACAGGTAGTCTGATAGGTTAGATCAACACTCAATAGAACTAGTTGGCGAACGAGTGGGGTCTGGCGAATTCGTGAACCAGGACACGTTTGTAGCTAACTAACATCAGTCCAATGGTAAAGCTTACTCTCTTCCTCCGTGAAATAATGGAATTCGTATTTAACCCCTGTTGTTAACCCCTGATGTTTGTAGTAACTTATGTTACATGCTTTAAGTGACGATTATTGATATAAACCCCTGTTGTGATGATTATCGCGGTGCTTAAAGGTATGCTAATAAAACCATGAGTGAATACAATTTTATTGTGATAAACTGAGCAGGTCGAGCGAAACCGGCGGGTCTAAGTTTCTTAATTGTTAACTTGGGTGTGCCATGGACACTTCCTATTCACCAGTGCTCTCGTGGAACTGTCCTAAATGTGCAGTGGTCTTCTTCTTTAGAAGGGGACTGCCACACTTTGCATAGGTTATTTTTTGTGAAGTTTTGCAAGGAGGAGTTCCTTAAAAAAACGTTTTAAAAATTGATTGTTCAAAATTTAGCCGTTCAAAGAGGTCAGTGGCTAAGCTTTCTTTGTTGTTATGTTGTTTGCGAGATGCACAAAACAATGCGCCCTCTACCCCATTTAAAATTTATACTGAATTCAATTAAAAATGTGCATGTACCAAAGAAACCCCAGAGTGTAATTAAATAACTAGAGGTTGGGATTACTTTGCTAAGAACTATCTTTGAACTGTTTTTTTAAGAGCTTTGTTATGAAACCCATGGTCTTATTCAAAAGAGGTGGGAGAGTGCCAAAAAGTTTCTTTTTAGAGAAGCCAAATGAAACCATGTCTTTCTTCGAAGTGCTTTTCAAAGCACTCTGTTAAAACACGCTGGGGAAGTTTTTTTGTTCTGCATAATGCAGAAATTTTAAGTTCAAAAATGCCCCGGAACTCTTTCTGAGGAAAAGTTTTGTTCACAAGAGTTTTATACAGAGAGCAAATAATGCGTCATGGCTGATCAGTTACTTTGACATGCTGCGATAGGCTTTACGGCCCTTCTGCGTTTTCTAATCAACATGCGGTGTTGCAAAAACTCTAAGTGTGTCAGCAAAAACGGATATTTGGAACAGTTGTGAATATCAGTTTAACGTAAAAATTGGGAAATTATGAAAAACTTCTAATTTTATTTTTATCAGAGAAAAAACATCTTCAATACGAAGGCAATGGTTACCTGCAAAAGATCTCCCGCAGTTGTAAAAAAACTGACAAACTACGAGCACCTTGCTCTAAGTAAGCCAAAAAGCAAGCAAACCCAAGTTGCTTCAGGCCTTCATTAGCCCTGTGCACTTTGTTCTTGCCATGGAAAACACATCGAATCCACGGTGCCAACTGATTCACAAGTAATGACAAAAAATAAAACTTTCCCGCTGAACCGCAGCCTAGCATGTGCCAGCTACGCTATTTATTTAGCCATACATACATGCATATGTAACGAAAGCAGAAAAAATAGGAAAAGTACTGATGAGAAGGTTGGCTGACAAGTAGAGAAAGCAAGATCCATAATCGAGAATTAAAAACAAAACCCCTTTCAGTTTGTGAGTATTTGATTGTGATGTTCAAGATGCTTTATTATTCCTTATTGTTACACTAAGCATGATACATGATTTTCTCTCATTTTATATTGTTGTGAGCAACTGTGAGAAATGGAAAGGGGAAGCATTTTCATGGTCGGCCCCGGGCGACATTAACATCACTACGCCACTGCAGTTGAACATGCGGTGGGATATTACCTCACTGATTCAAAGTGTAAACCTAATTTGTGCCAAAAAAGTCTATTACTCTAATAGGCCTAAATAAGTTTTTCTTTGCGTCAACAGCAGAATCACGAGCAACATTTTAAAAACTTGTTTTAGACACAGTGAGCAAGTTTGGATGGATGAAAAATTAGTTACATTAGTTTTGAAATTCAAAGTAGTGCTTTCGTTTTTTTTAATCTCTAAATTTATCACCTCTTACTTCTAAATTTTTGGAGAATTCCTAATCAGTTACTTGACGTGTGAGGAGAAAAGTAATTAGGAAATGTGTAGATAACGTCATAAAAATGGCAAAGCTTTGTTAGCCAAAATACTCGACATATGTGGCTAAGAAATTTGAGTATCATTGCAGATACCCAGTGTTGAAATAAAAAGAATGTAGTGAAACAGGTGAGTGGTAGATAGTAAAAAACTTAAAAACTTTGTTACTTCATTGGCAAATGATACAAACGACGAAACACCTTGGCAAAAAACTTGAATGATGGAAAGCAACATTTCCTGTGGAGTTACCACTTTACTGTGCTGTTTTGACTAGTGCAGCTGGGGCTGCATACACTCGCATACACCAACTGTGCTTTTTTTAAAATAAAAAGTAATGATTCGCCTCTTCTCCACTTTCTCAAATAACATAGGCCTACTTCAATATTAGGTAGGAGACCAGAACATGGGAGCTTCATCAGGGCATCACCTCCTGTCCTTACACAGAAGGGTTGGTATTGTTATGTAACGAAAAAAACAATTAAAACTTTTCTGAGTCAAAACAAATTTATTGAAGCACGGCAACGGCAAACACCTTGAATATTCAATTGGTTCACCGACATTTTTCGAGTGAAAAATGCGTAGACCCTCTAAACCAGTGGTTCTTAACCTGTGGAGAATTCCCCACTGGTGGGGAATGGCGGAGTTGCCAAGTGGGGAATAACTGGTCGGACAGTAGAACCACTGCTTCAAAATTTAACACATCACATCCAAATGTTGACTTGCTTTTCAAATCACAACCATTTACAGACTGTTTCAATAACAAAAACAACCAATATATGAGGTATTGTAAGTCAGTTATGTACTAAACACTTCGTGGGTTAAAATCGATTTTGTCAAAGACCGATGCTGTGGTGGGAAATGGAGAGTTGGCCCACTATAAAGCGGGGAATTGGAGAAAAAAGGTTAAGAACCCCTGCTCTAAACGCTGCCAACATTTTCAAATGTCCATGCATTTCTTCATGGAATTTGTAAATAAGGCCACAGGTTTGAGGTTGTAAATTCATGAGAGGAAAGTGAAAATGAACGTTTGCAGTATTTGGCCGTTTGCACAAATTTCGGATGATTTTTATTATCTTGATATTTCGCAATGTGCAAGATATTTTGTTGCAGCATTATTCAAGGAGTTAGCTTTAATTACCATCAGAGAAATGTGAGGTCTTGGTCTCGGTCTCGGCTTTCATGACAAAGTCTTGGTATCGTTTCGATATTTGAGCCAGGTCTCGGTCTCGGAGGTTACGGTCTCGACTACATCACTGGTCCTAACATATTCCTTTTACCTTTGACCGCCGCATATGTGACCTTCCCCAGCACCCCCTGGTGGTGCTAGCACCCCAGGTTAAGAAACCCTGACATAAACTTTAAACCTAAAACTAAATCCAAAACCCAAACTTAAATCTAAAGACAAAACCTAAATCTTAAAGCTGAACCTAAAACTTAAACCCGACAGCTAAAGCCTAAATGCAATCCCTAAACCGAAATTTAAATGTAAGCTACACTCTAAACTCAAACCCTAAACCTTTTGAAAATTTTCATAAAAGAACCCCATCAAAGGTGTAATCTCTACTAGCTATGATAAAGGAAATGGTGTGAGCAGAACCAACGAACACTCGCACAGCAGACACAGACATTAACCACTCAACTGCGTTCACGTTGTTACTAGAAATCAATGATATGGACAAAGGTGGATACAGTTCGAAGTGAAAAATAGCCCTAGCAGAGCTTTTGCCATTGATGGCAACATATAGGCCTACTGTACACTACCTTAACATATCTGTAAAATCAGATCACAAGTAAATTTCGATATATTCATTAGACAAATCACATTAAAACAACAAAAATTTTCTCAGTCCGATCCAGTCCTGATCTGCCAATTTTAAAAAAAATGCAGTCCGATCCTTCAGTCCTCATCCAGTCCGATCCAGTCCTGATCCGTGCTCATCTCTGCTGTAGGGGAAGTGCGGGACCCATGGAACACGGGGACCGAAGAAACATTTAAATTACTCCCCAGCTGGTGACCATATTCTCTTGGTATGTGGTTGTGAATAT
>Ga0210059_1006443_pt1 | contig 18809 bp, 3 predicted proteins | sample Ectturendosymbi2_FD_188042 | JGI IMG/M metagenome (GOLD analysis project Ga0210059, IMG submission 188042) | Ecteinascidia turbinata endosymbiont from Florida, USA - Sample 2 (SPAdes) (version 2) | ecosystem: Host-associated > Tunicates > Ascidians > Unclassified | place: Key West, Florida... | reverse complement strand
CAAACGCCTTGCTTCGGCTTGGCAACTTAAAATGTCAGGCAGTTTTAGTCGGGAGTTAGAACAGTACTCATACAACAACTAGGCTGCCTCGTTGGTAGCGTTTGGGGAAACCAGCATCTCTGCATGCAACGACAGTCATTCCTCGCAAGCAACGTCTACGCTGGGCAACACCCCAAACCTCAACATTGGGTTCCTACGAGGGGAATCCCTATACAATCAAAACCAGGGGCGTAACGAGGTTAAATGGCGCCCGGGGCAAGGAGCAAGTTTGGCGCCCCCATGTTCGAACCTGAGGTCTTTCGGAAGCAAATGTACTGTATTGAAGAAAGTACTTGTGACATTGTTGGGACTTTTCGGCGCCCCCGCAGTCATTCGGCAGTCCCCTTAGTGATTTGGCGCCACCCCTGTGTTCGCAAAATTGATTAGCGCATCAGTGTGCGGAAGCATTTAGGAAAAATCTTCAAATCTTAAATTTACTTCAACTTATCACAGAAAATGTTAGTGCTGAAGCTAACTTGAACCGATATTTGTTTGTATTTCCATTAGAAGGTATGGCCCTCCGCTAAACGTGGCCTTTCTCAAAGTGGCCCCTGAGCCCAATTAATTGCCCAATCCTACTGTAGAGCGCACTTCAAATGAGTTGAAACCAGTAGCTTGAAAGGAGGTTCACCATGTGTTCATGACATAGCATGTTGTTTCTTGAAAACTACCCCATAATTCGGGAAGGGCTTAGATCAGCTATGTCCAGCCCACGGGCCGCATGCAGCCCAGTCGAAGGTTGTAGCCTACATACTGGCAACTTGTCCTTATGTTGATAATCTTAAATTAGACATTGTGATGCAGTGATCCTCAATGCCGCTTTATCCCGTTTGTATCCCATGCTGGGAGATTTCCACGTGTCCACTGACACCTTGGTGTAAAACTTTTTACTGGTTTTCTGATTTCTCCCCTTGTACCATTGGCACTAAACATTCCTATGAAGTCACACTTGCGGAGTCGTTACAGGGTGCCAAACAGTCGTTACCATTGCAGTTGGGATTCCAACGCTTTCAATGCATTAGGTTAAAGATCAAAGTAAGTCATTGAACGTGCGGCCCTCATTAATATGTCATTCAATGTGCGGCCCTGGTTGAGATACCGACAATTTTTGGCCGGTAAGCAATTTTCACTGGCCTGTATTTCGATCTCCAACTCTTGGTGTTTCTGAACTTATCGGCTAATATGATTTAGAAAAGCTTTGCTGTTGTTTGCTTTACATGCTGAGCTGTGCGCTGCAGACTAACTTTATTAATTTCACTTTTAACTTTGTGAATTTAAAACGTGTGTTGTTGCAGTGAACTTTAATGCTCTAATTCAAACTAACAGTAAGTAGTATCATGGGTGATACAAACACAGTTGAGGAAGAAACAAGCCTGGAGTGCATGTCTTCAAAAGACATAAGCGTGCACAAAAACATCATGGACGTGTCGAATTACCGACGAACTTATTTGAGCGTGATATGGTGTGGTGGGTGCCTTGGTGCTGCTTACTACGAGACAGACACATGCGTTGTACATATGCTGTTAGAATCGGTTGAGTCACGCTCATTTGAATTGGTGCGCAACCTTATTGAGGAATTGAATCCTGCAGCAATTATTACAAGTGCAAGTCAAGACGACCTGTTTGTTTCAATGCTAAAGGAAGCCATTTGCGAGGCCAAAAGGGATGATGATGAAAGAGAAAATTTACCTGAACACAACAGTAGAATAAACGACTCCACCAACCTTGAGGAGCAGTTAGAACCTCACGCATTAACATGTGTATTGGAGATGTTGTCTAGTGTTGAATATCGGTACGAGATCAGCAGGAGGAGAATTCTGTGTAGTAAGCTACCCACCATTCCCGACCACTACGATGAGTTAGAGAAAGCTATGTATTTTTCTTCCACAGTCCCCTTCGAATGTATTGCAACAATACGTGCTACAGGTGGTCTGATCAGGTATCTAGAGAAAAAACGTGTCTCCGTTGGTCTCGAAAGTGCGGATGTTCGAACTCCTATTTCTATGTTCCAGACGTTTTCGCTGAAAAACAGTGTGTATTTGGACAAAAACTCTTATAATTCCCTGCAAATTTTTCGCAGAGTGTCTCACCCTTCTGCTTACAAAATTAGCTCTAGAGAAGGATTAAGTCTCTATCGTGTGTTGAACCGAACTGCTACACACATTGGTCAGAAACTAATGAAAACGTGGTTTTGCAGACCGACGTGCGACGCGAACGTTCTTAATCGCCGTTTTGAAGCCGTTGCTTATTTCATTGATCCTAAAAACGAGGAAGCAACAAAAAACATTAAAGATTCTCTGCGGAATATCAAGAACGTTTCGAGAATGATTGCTAGGATGAAGACGGCGTCGCTTTCGGTCGCAGATTGGATTGGTTTGTCAAAAACAGTGCAGAACGCACTTCGCATTGCAGACACTTGCCGAGCGGTCGCACTGTCAAATGGAGAGCAGTGCATGCCTGCAGTGCTGCAGGATGTCATTCGCTGTTTCAAGCAGGATTTGACGTCCGTTGTCACATTAGTGACAAACACGGTCGACTTCGAAGTAAGCAAGGCTCAGAATAAGTTCGCAGTAAAGTCAGGCGTTTTTCCTACACTGGACAGACTAACTGACGCTTATACACAGCTTCCCGCTGTGCTGGGCGAAATCGCGCGTCGTGAGCTCGAAAATTATAGTGAACACATATCTGCGTGTCAAGTGGTGTATCTCCGGCGTATCGGTTTCTTGCTTCTTGCCCCCAAATCGGACACAATGAAAGACAGAGGCAGTTTTGAAGTGCCTGGATTGGAATTCGTTGCTGATTCTGAGGATTCTGTATATTACAAGTCGCCAACCACGCAGCAACTAAACACTGAATTAGGGGACATTTTAGAAGACATTGCAACCGAAGAAGGAAATATTAGAATTCAGTTGCAATCACGAATCTTAGAGCACAGTGCAGTGTTACTAGATGTCATGCAGGTGAGTGCTGAACTAGACTGTTTGATGGCTTTTGCCACTGTGGCTAAGGAGCAGAACTATGTGCGACCTACTATGAACAATGGCAATGAAATAGTCGTTCTTGGTGGAAGGCACCCGCTTCAGGAGCTCACTGTTGCTTTATTTGTGCCAAACGATGTCCAGCTTGGACCAGGTCATGGTGTAATGAAAATCTTAACCGGACCTAACGCTAGTGGAAAGAGTGTCTACCTCAAGCAGGTTGGATTGATTGTTTTCATGGCGCACATTGGTTGCTACGTTCCGGCAGAAAGAGCCGTAATAGGTCTCGTGTCACGCATCTTCACCAGAATCAAAACTGAGGAATCTGTATCATCTGGTTTGTCCAGCTTTGCCACGGACTTGAGTCAAATGTCAGTTGCTGTGCGCGAGGCAGGCCGTTCTAGCCTGGTGCTCATAGATGAGTTCGGAAAAGGCACAGCAACAGTGGATGGTGTGTCTCTTCTGGCTTCGTGTCTGCAGCATTGGATCGAACCAAACGGCGCTTGCCCGTTTGTCATTTGCGCGACACACTTTCACAGCTTGGTGCAGCAAAATCTTCTACCGGTCACTCCCTTACTTCGTTACCAAACCATGAGCACAATCAGAGACCAAGGAACATCGAACACCGTTTTCCTTTTTCAACTGGTAGATGGCGTGAGTGAGCAAAGTCTTGCCGCCCACGTAGCGGGTCTAGCCGGCGTCCCTTCTGAAATTGTAGACAGGGGGCGCGAGGTGAGCGAGATGTTTCGACGTAATGCGCCAGTCCGGCGGTTTGATCGCGCTTCCAGCGTTACTTACGCGAGGAAATGCCGCGAAGTAACACAATTGGCTTTAGCCTGTGACCTCGAGGACTCGAACGCCATACAACAACTGCTTGCTAGCGTGAAAAACGCCCTTGGATCTCGAAAACATGGTGGAGACACAATGTCGTCAAGTTTCGATGAGACGACTGTTAGTGAAAAGCGAGCAAAACTTTCTAGCACAACTAACACCAGCTCTTGAACCGATGTCAGTGATCGTTGAGCAGCATGACTGGTTCTTTTACAAAGGAATTTAACCGTACACTGTTGTATTTTAGAAGTTTTCAAGCGACGCAGAGAGCGACTGCACGTTTAGATGAAGATTGTCAAGTTAGCAGTTTTGAAGCCTTTTTGCAATTTGATTTTAGCGATTATCAACCTTGAAACTTCGCGTTCGGTCTCCAAATCTTTTTTTTCTTAAATTTAGCTTTCTCAGAACTTTCTGTTTTCAAAAGTTAATATTTGACTCTTGCACAATGCTGAACTCCTTTTTTTCTTTTTGTTGTTGTTGAAAAGTAACTCTAGTTCGATGCAACGCTACACATGTGAATTGGCTTTGCTTGATGATGTAGTCGACAACTTTTTGATATAAATTGCTCGACAAATTTGTAAATAGACTTTTCGGCTGCCAGCACTTGAACAACAGTTCATCAATCAAAACCGGATTTTCACAATGTGGTGAATCCAATAAGTGTTTTTCTTTTGATTTCGAATGTTTCCTCAACTCACAGCACCTATCTCAAACCCAAAACTTACATTGCTTATGGCCTACTTTAGAAAATATGATTAGTTGGAGAAACGTTCCACCATGACTTGTACTGACATTTTATTCAGTTCAATTCGTATATGATTCTCGTGAAGTGTTCATTTGAATTAACGTTTGCATAGTATTCGTTAAAAATCAGTGGTCTTACCTCAATTGATTTTGCGTGTAGACATTTAGTTTAAGATTGGTGCGGCAAATTTCGCTTGTTTGGCAACGTGAAAAACGTTTGTCAGTTTATGGACCCATTTTATCTTTCGACAAACACTTTGACTTTTTTATCGTAAATGACGTAGCAATCTTGATGGTTAATATCCACAAATGCGCTGTTTTTTTCTCGTTTGCGTTGTTTTTTAACTTTTTTGTATCAATCCATGAACGAATACGCATAATCCACATTGGATGTTCTACGATTCGTTTACGCTTTTGCTCGTGGTAAAGCAATTGCGCCTGCGTTGCCGTTTTCTGCCGGTGGCAGTCTTATCTGTTTTGCCTTGCTTTCAATAGTTGTGAAAACAAATTTTCGGCGCAATTGTCTGGTTTGGCGTTGGACCACTTCACTTGTCTTTACGTTTGAGTACAAGCGGTCGATAACATTGCAATGATCTTTGCCTGAAGTGCATAGGATTGAAATCAGTGGAGTGCAGTTACAGGAATGGTCTGGCTGGAGGTTTTGACTACAAACAATGGTAGAAAGCAGTAGTTAAAACCAGTGGCGTGAGCAGAAAATTTTCATGGGGATTTCATTCAATGGCATATGTTGGTCATTTCTATTTCGTGTGCGCTGTTTGTAACGTCACAAGTGGACGTCATATTCATGTTTCCAAACCAACGTTTTGCCGAAGTTTTTTGACACAATCTGCATATTCTTTTACACGCACTCCTTATTTCATGTGTCATTGCACTTGATATAAATTATTATCAGCGCTCCGAGTTAGGATATCGGAGGAAAATACACTCAACGCTACGATGCAGCAGATCATAACTGCAAAACATCAGGCTGCGTGTTAAAACAGGGGAGTAAAACACTCATAACTACGTTAGAGCAATTTCCAACTGCAAAGTCAGGTTACGCTAAAGTTTCGTCGAATACGAGCAGTAGAGCATAGAAGGTGTGCGGCTGGACCGGCTTGCTCTCTCTCCGGTTTGCAAGATCGAATCTAGCTGAACTACACAAGAATTGAGAATGCGCATAAAACACGCAAGAAAACTTTCATTTTTTTGCTGTGTATATAGATTCTATATTATAGAAATCCAGAAAACTTTACAGTAGTTTTCCTTTTTCCCTGTTGAGACATTATCAAATGCCTGAATGCTTCTATGTTAACAACTGCTGTTTCCGAGTTCGTGCAACAATTTTATCATGCTACAGAAACTGGTAATGTAGCCAATGCTGTCAGCAATAGCCGGCAAAATAAAGATAATTGTTTTGAATAAAGTGACCTATCGCGGAACGCAATCGTAAACATGCGTAGTGGACGAAAGGTCTGTAAAAAAACGTGAGGTGGTTCCTGGATTCAGACGATAATTCAGATTCCTACTAAAACAGGATTATTACTTTTAGGCCCATTTACAATGTTCCTTGAAATTTATACGCAAATTCATTCCGTGGTATTTGCATTAAGTCGACAAATTAACAAGCAAAAGTATGCGAAAACAATTAATCTCATTTGAGCAGGTAATAAAATTAATTTACGAAACAATATTTTCTGTCAATCAACAATTGCCCAAAAGAGCGCAGATGAGTTTTGGCTGTCCACAAGAGAAATTTATCCAATGATCAGCTAGAAAGCTGTCATAAGTATCTTACCATTTGCATAAATTTATCCACTGATCAGCTCGAAAGCTGTCAAAAGTATCTTACCGTTTCGCAATTAATACATGGATTTACATGTATGGATTTTCAACTCTGACTGAAACTAAGTAGACCTCTTGGTGTTGACGATGAAATTCGAGCTTGCTTGACGTCATCAGTTTGATTTTCTTTTAAAGCCATCGCATTAAATAAATTAAATTTTTAAGCATAGTAACTGTATTAATTGCGTGAAACTGTGCCGCGAAAAGGTTTAAATTTTTTAGTGTACTGCAGCGTTGAACAGGGTGAGAACCACAGGTATATACCCTCTAAATGGCTTAGGAGAAACTCCCATATCAATTGTCGTGTTTTAGTGTTTGGAGGTGATCTGCTGAGGTCTCTTTTAGTTCAGAGTTCGTCAGAAAATAATACACGGGTTTAGTTTGCAGGAGATTTATAAAATCTTGAAAGACAGTTCATAAACGTGGTTTGGTGTTGTTTTCAAAGATCAATGGGGTAGAGTAGACTGGCTTTGCAGACTTCTAACATAAGCTTGCGAATAAAATCAATTGATTCTGCATTGTAGAAGATTATGAGTGAATGAATTTAATAGTTAACCAACCTTGGTCTTATAAGCACACTATTTTCACCAGAGTAAAATCTCCAATAGTCAAAATACCAGTCGAATTAAATTTTATTGATCTAATGAAGAATAAACGGTTACGCAACAAAGAGGATACCACAGCAAAAGTTAAAACCAGAATTGGAGTTCGGAAATGTTGAAGTGTCTCTTTGCAAATAAGTATCTTCACTTTGATTAAAGGATCTGATTCACTTTGTCCCTAGATGTGATAAAGCCCATACTCAGGCTCCCGGCTGTATGAGACACAAAGCATACTGTGTATATGGAAGATAAATCTATACAATTTTTGCCTTCGATTTAGCACAACTTTCAAGAGCGCATAACAGCAACTCTATCCAACCACTTACTTAAAAAAGATGTTTAGCCTGTTACTTCGAGGCAAGGTGACAGAAGACAACGTCGCGAAAGCGAGCGAGGCAGAAATGCATACAAGAAGCTGTTCAAACAAAAGGAATGAACACGAGGACGTATAGCTGATAAGTTACGTGATTAATGAGAACGCCTAATGGTCTGTTCCCAGTAGGAAAGCTGATAATGAATAGTCCAGGGCAATGAACACGAGGACGTATAGCTGATTAGTCACGTGAATAATGAGAACGCGTAAATGGTCTGTGCCCAGTAGGAAAGCTCATAATGAATAGTCCAGGACAGGCTCGTGGCCACGGGGGGCATTCGGGGGCAATGCCCCACAAATTTTGTAATGCCCAGAAAAATTTGTTTTAAATATACAATAAAAAGAAAAATCTTGTCCCCCTCAAAATGTGCTTTGACCCCAAACCTTAACACCCGGCTACGGGCCTAGTCCAGGGGTGGTGAACCAAAGGTCCGCGTGCCAATATGACCCACGTCAGAATTTTTGCAGCTCAAATCTTGTTGGATTTGCCTTCCAAATAAAAACTCATGTGTACTTGATTCTTGGTTATATTTTTCATTATAAGATATAATTCCAAATTTTTGCGGCCAGCCCATGATATTCCACAAGTTATGCAGGCCGCGTTAGTAAATAGGTTCCCTCCCGTAAAAATGTGTCAGTTCCAGTCCGTACGTACTGGTAGGCCTACATAAAATCTGGGCCGCTGGCTTCAGCAGAAGCACTACACAATATTCGTTACAAACGCTTTTTTCTGCAGAGCGTGCATCCCTCGATTGATTGAGATAGTTTACTTGATCCTATTTGTTAATTTCTTACACGTGGATATACAGTTGCTAACTTTTGCAACAAATCTGTCATCGGTTGTATGAGGTAGCCTGGTAATTCAACTATTTATTTTGGTCAAATCAGTGACAGTCAATAAAATCCTGGCCCTGATTTGGAGTTTTTAAGATCACTACCGATTGTTATCAACGTACCTACTGTAAAAGCGATCGTTATGTCAGCTACAATTTCAGGTGGTAAGTATTGGGTTGTTATCCAGGTCGATCTAAAAAATTCGCAGATATTCTAAATTTATGTGTCTTTGACCATTGCGTTGCTGATTTAATACCGCCAGGAAACTAATAGTTACTGACTTACTGACGGACGAAACGCTTATCCACCAGTTCAGGAAAAAATGTTCTGAACTAGACCCATTCCTGATAAACAAATGCTTTAAGAAAACAATTTAGTAAAATTTTCAAAAAATCAGATGCTGAAAAGTTAAAACTAGCGCTGGCAAGTAGTGAACAAAACGATCAATTAGTACATTTTTGAGTAGGCATAATTGATTATTTCTTGCTCCAGCGATACGTGGTATCAGTGACAATAAGAATTACGAAGAGACAATGGATGTGAAGCATAAAACGGTCACGTATACTTTTCCACAGAGAACAAGGTTTTTTTTTGTACAAGGGAGCAATTTTAGTTGGAGTTCCACTGTAAACAGGAAGAAAGCAGATTTCCTTTTCCGATTCTCTACAAGCAAATCAAGGTCACTGTCTTTTTTATCGTCTTCCTCTGATGTCAAGTAAAGGCTTGCCTGAATATAAAGAAGAGTAATTGAACGAAAATGCGAAATTGTTACAGATTACTGATACAATCATATAAAAGCCATTTTTACCTATTAGTATGTAATCATATAGCCTTGGCCGTAATTTTGCTGTAAACTGTGAAGGAAATAGGTTGGTGTGAAACCCATATAGTCTTTGGGTCGATGCTGCTTTGAATCTTTATAAATACAGATTTGCAGGTTTGTTTTTCAGAAGCTTTATGAAAGCAACACTTTTCACGCTTTGCTTTATCTATTCAAACGTTTTACAAAATAATTAATCTCATACTCAAATTTGTTACTGCACAAAGCACTATAGTTCCGAAACATGATCAGTATTTGGAACTTTGACAAGCGTACAGCGTGATCACATATAATATTATCTGTTGTTACACACAAGGTAAAGTCACTAACTTGGTAAGAAGAAATGTTAACACTCAAGAGTACTGTTTACCAGAACCGTTGCCAGAAAGTATTCAATAGGGGGAATTTACGTTTGTGCAGGTGGGCTTGACATTCCAAATTTGACAAAACCCTACTTCTTTATAATGTTTCATATTTCTATTTGGAGGGGCTTGGAGCTTTGGTTGGGGATCTTAGCCCCGCCGCGGCGACGCGACTGCTATTTACTTAGATTTAATTAATTTGCGTCAGACTCATGGTCCATGTCACAAGGATACTGGAATAACATAAAAATGGTTAGTCATGGCGCAGTACAGGGCAGATATGATAAATGATTAACACAGACAACACAGGGAGATGTCAAACACTGAAACAACGCACCAGCTATAACCGCATTCATTCATCATCAAATAGTAACCTATATCCGGCAGTGGGAAAAGAAATAAAGACAATTTAACGTCAAGTTTTGAAGTCAATGGCTAAAATCGTCGGATGGGGATGCTCACAAAACCATATAAATTATTTTGATGAAGGTTTGAACTGATTTTGCAAGACACTGTTTAGAAATAACAAAAATCGTGAGGCGCCACGAAGCATGCAGAAGGTTTTTTAGCTTGAGACCTGTAGGCAAGGCTACTATTTGACATTTCTGTTAATCAACAGAATAGCTTGTTTGTACACGAACACTGCTATCATTAAGCTGCCGCTACATGCATGTTGAGAGGAATCACATCAAAAGAACTTGTATAGTTTAGAAGCAATCAAATACTTTTTTCTGTACTCATTTACTGTTACAAAATTTTTAACAATTTTTCTGATGTTAACAATTTTAGCCTTTCTCTTTGCATGTGACGTACCATGGTTTAGTCTACCCTGTGACATCGCTGATCGCAACCATGTCTTCAGGCTCTGAAGAGCACTGAATGATCGTTTGCCAGTGCATGAACTGCTTCGTGATACTAGCAGCAGCCTGAGGAATTTCTCTTCTTGGGGAAGCAACATTCTGGTTCCCTGTTCCACGGTCTGGGAAATCAGTCTACGCTCATCAACACTCCTACTCGAGGGTGTAGTGCTAAAAAAGAAGTATGGGAACGCACCCAAAGACTAACATTTTCAATAATAGACATAGCGTGTCATTTACTCATTTATGCAAAGTCTGAAGCTACACACAGGATATCTGAGTAAAAATACCATACACATCTTCAAGTCAGGTTACTATGACAAAAGTGTGGGAACGCCATTCCACGCGTTCCCGCCTCATTACACCCCTACTCCTACTGTGATTTACTTTATAGACGTTAAGTTCTGTTTTCAAGCTAGAAGCCAACTCAGAGTAATTCGCAACAATACATTGGAGTTTCGTGATAGTTTATCGTCCAGTAGCAAACCACCTAGCTTTCCATAATCTCTAAAATCTGATGAAGTAAAACTCAGGACTGTTCACTACTTCATCCAATGCTTTGAAACAGGGGTGTGCAACCACGAAACACTATCGGGCCAACTGCACATAACCAGATTGATCCACGGGCCACAGCTGCACGTGTCAAGCACTGCAAGTTATACAACTCGCTGGACACCAACGTAAGATTGGCAATATAACCGTTTAAAATCTGGACCTTTACGCGGGCCACAAAACTTCAGAACTCGGGCCAATTTTGGCTCGTGGGCTACGGGTTGCACACATAGACGTACGAAGCGGGGGGACGGCAGTCGCCCCGGCTTGAAAAATTTCAGGGCAAGCGCAAGTTGCTCAGAAATCCCCAATGATAAAAAATGTTTCAATACGGAGATAAAGTTTAGGACAACTCTGTTTTTCAGGGCAAGCGCAAGTTGCTCAATATCCTGAATGTAAAAATTATCTTCAATACAGGGAAAAATTTCAGGGTAAACTGTGTGTTTCAGTGCAAGCGCAAAGTTGCTTAAAACCGTGAATGGTAAAAAGTAGATTCAATACAGTGAATATTTTCAGGGTAGACTCTGTTTTTCAGGGCAAGTGCAGGTTGTTCCAATATCCTAAACGGAGAAAAAAATTCCAGTACAGAGTATTCAGTGTATATTCACTTGGGGTTGATCCGTGCAATTAGGGCTAGTGTAGTTTGTAATCTGGACCAAATTCGTGACTGGTTATATTCACTATGATCCGGACCAAAGTCGTGACTGATCTGGACCAAGCCCTCGTTTTCTGTAAAAATCGAACAATCCGACGTCGGTAGGTCAACAGCTTAATGTAAGAAGTCGGTAACTCTTTCTTTGTTCGTTTCAGAGTTTGCGCTGGGTAGAGGTGCAGGATGTTAAGATGATAGATTTTTTTGATTGATAGGAATTTTAATGCCAGGTTGTTCGTGCTTTTTTAGAACTCCTCAGTTATCTGTTGCAGCATTGATCTTAACATCAAATTTTAGCTGAATGGCAGAGGTAGGAAAATTTTGAAGTTACTTTTGTGTTCTAGTCCACCAAACAACTGTACATGGTTTCTTTATTCGAATGGTAACTATCTTACGACAGAACATCGTACAATACTATACATGGCAGTAGCGTACGCAGAAAAATTTCATGGGGGTTCATTCAGTGGCATATGGTGGTCATTTGCATTTGGTGTGCGCTGTTTGTGACGTCACAATTTAACGTCATATTCATGTTTCCAAACCAACGTTTTGGCGAAGTTTGTTGACACAACATGCATATTCTTCCACACGCACCCTCCTTATTTTATGTGTTATTGCACTGAATATACGCTATCAGCGCTCCAAGTTAGGATATCAGAGGAAAATACACTCAACGCTACGACACAGCAGTTCATAAGCGCAAAAAATGAGGCTGAGCGTTAAAACAGGGGAGTAAAACACACTCATCACTACGTCAGAACAGTTACAACTACAATTTTTGCATTAAGTCGACAAAGTAACAAGCAAAAAGTGCACGAAAACAATTAATCTCGTTTGCGCAGGCAATAAAGTTTTTGTAACATATCAAACTTAACCCCAACCCCCCTTGCGTACGCCCTTGATACATGGTACAATCACAGTATACGAATACGATACAACACGTATAGGCACACTGGCACATGCATTTTGAGTGCGTGTTTCATTTCCCGAGGTGCAATCTTCAGTAGAAGCGGGCCGCACGGAAGTGCAGATTGCTTGGCCCCTTTGAGTGCGCGTCTAAGTGCCTTGCTCAAGCGCATAGCAACGATAACACAGGCAGGTGTAGGTGGGTCTAGGACAGTTAGGCGATGCCGCTTCGGCGATGATGGTCGTAAATGTTTTATACGGAAAAAAGTGAGTTTTTGAAATACAGTAGAATTGCCCTATAACAGCACTTAAAGAGACCAGAGAAAAAGCGTCGCTACTGGCGAACTGACCTTACAGCCGAACTACAATGAATCGTTCCTAAAATGGTGTTTTAGTTGAAGGCTACAGCCTGGCAAGAGATTAATGTGTTCTTTGATTAGGATTGCCGCTTACTGTATCGTGTTTTCGCGAATGCTCTGATGAGAAAAACACAAACAATAATTTGAAATCACTGGCAGCTGTATTTACATGCAATACATAGCATGCAGTAGTAAAATACTGTATTACGTTCGTGCAAAAAATTCGCTAAGTTTCATTTGTGCTGTTCTTGAGACAGCTTTATCTGGCACATGCTTTTAATTTTCTTAGAGAATTTTCCACCGTGGGCTACTGCTTTTACTCAACATTCTACTCACTGCTCCACCAAGTCTCGGTCAAATTGACCACAGTCGCAACAATCCCCCAAAATCCCTATTACAGTTCATTACAGTGAAACATAACGATTACTTTGGACTACCTGATGTCATTTACCCACTTTACACTGCACTGTTATTGGGTTCGCGTTGGATTGGGAATCCCATAAATCACTCAAGCACGACCATGAGTGTCTCACCGAGCTGCTTGAGCGCGCATATTTTCAACCATACCCGATTCAGTGAATCCAACAAGCAGAGGTAGGTTGGGAATCCGATAATAAGGGATTCGAGCGGAAAAGAGGTTGGATGGTTTGTATTAAGTCTTGTGCAACCTTTTCTGTACTTGTCTGATGCTAAAACCACTACCGTGGAACAGATTAGCCTATTCAAGCTAATATGTAGCAAAAGCGACGGATAAATTTATTTATTAGTTTTGCCTGCAGGCTAACTACACCCAGTTAGGGAAACAATCAGCAAAATTGAATCGTTTGAGCAAAGTGGAAGATTATTCGGTAGGTTACAAGACATCAGATATTGGGCTGAAGGACTATTACCCCAATACTGATTTAATAGGTTTTCATTACACCTTGGTATAGTAGAGTGATTCAACCTCTGTGCAAAATATGTAGCCTAATATTGGAAGTGGATGACTTCAGTATAGGCTACACTTTGAACTTTGCATCCCAGTTATGTGGCTATGATTTCCTCAGTTCATAATGGCACACATGGAGTAGCATAAAACGTGGCATAAAAGTTTGTGGAATAGGTTACAGTTGCAATTTGGCGAATTGCAGTAGCCTACCTGCTGTTCGTAGATTTCTACTTACAAAGTGCTGTGGATCCTCAATTTGACACTCGTTTTCACTGTACTGCAGACAACTGACTGGTTAATGATCGTGACTGAAATCAACAAAGTGGCTTTGTAATGTAAAAACGAACTCTCATTTCCTGCCCTGTAGAAGCTGTTTAAATTCTATAGTCACTTGAAGAGTGCAATTACGATGCGACGCGGTTTTCATGACCTCATCGCCCAGCAGTTCTCCACGATTTTCTCTGCTGGCTATTATTTTTCGGACTACACTAAATAAAATCACATCTCAACGTTTCCGACAATGAACAACACCTACAAAAAGCACCTTTGTGTAGTGGAATCAGGCTTCACCTTTTCATTTTTATCTATTCCCCAGCTTTCACAATACCATAGGCCAAACCCCATGAAGCAAATCTTTGAGTCATTGCAGTGTAAAAACGCCCCAGTATCGAGTTCGCTAGTGCGTTCACGAAGGTAAGCAAAGGGCGACGAATCGCTCACGCGTGAATCCGATAACAAGTGCAGTGAAAAGTGGGTAACTGTTACGTCACACCCACGGCTCAACGATTCCTTGCCTGCGTTACGTAATTTACGTTTCGGTCATCAAATGTTTGTGTGGCGGCTTCACAGCCGTGCTTAAACTTCAACTGTGAAGAAAACTTGCAACGGTCGTTACACACGAACAAAATATTCTGCGGGGACCGACGAAAAGCCTCGCTATGGGCGAAGTGACGACACAGCCGAAGTCGTTATAGCCGAACTCTAATGCACGTAAAAGATAGGGATTCTGCCGGGACCGAAGAAAAAGTGTCGTTAAAGGGAAACTGTCGTTATAGCCGAAATCGTTCTAAGCGAATTCTACTGTACTTCAAAGGTTAGATTACAAAGGATGTTTGTTTGCCCTAAAGCTAAACCCTAAACCTTAACCCTAAAGCTAAACTCAAAATTTTTTGAAAAAGTACACAAAAAGCGCTCCCATCAAGTGCCATGTCTTAACCGATTAATCGCCGAAACGTCCATCGCCGAAACGGCATCGCCGAACTGTCCCATTCCGGGTGTAGGGAGTCAGACTCTTAGATTCGGAACAGTTGCTTTAACAATTGCGTTGCGCCATCGAAGTCGCGTACATATTTGCATCAGCATAGGCAATTACCGTATAGTTTCTTGTCTGGGAGAACACAACACCCAAGGAACTTCACCCTCATGAGCCAACAAGCAAGGTAACTACAGAATTTGCCCATAACGGCACCTCCAGGCAGTGGCGTGCAGAGGTCTGGTGATGCCCGGGGCGACTGCTTGATTGTATTCCAAACTCTAGTATGGCATACAAGCAAAACCAGGGGCGCAACGAGGTTAGATGGCGCCCGGGGCAAGACGCAAGTTTGGCGCCTGCATGTTCGAATTTGAGGTCGTTGGGATTGAAAAAAGTACTTGTGACAGGCTTGGGACTTTTCGGCGTCCCCGCAGTGATTCGGCGCCCGGGGATTTGTTTACCCCCTTTCGTTACGCCCCTGATCAAAACCCCTACCAAACTCTAGTATTGAGCAGTGGCGTATGGTGGTCATTGTTGCCGGATATACGCTGTCAGTAGCGTCACAATTTGACAACATATTCTCGTTTGTAAACAAACGTTTTAACGAGGTTTGTTGACACAGTGTGCATATTATTCCACAGTACACGCGCTCTCCTTACTCGTTGTTGTACAATGTGTCACTGTAATGAACATATCAGCGCTGCACGTTAGGAGACTGTAATTGCAAAAAATATCCGGCAACGCGTTGAAAAAGGGTAATAAAACGCACTCAGTGCTACATCAGCGCAGTTTACAACTGCCAAAATATAGCGCTGCGCGAATGTCTCGTCGAATAGCAATCGAGCAGAGAAGGTATGCGGTTTTATTTTGAGCGAGTTGTTGAAACTACTGCTTGGCCGCACTAGATCTCGGAGCAGGTGTTGAGCAGCAATTCAATTGTCTCATCGTCCAGCACCGTCAGCCCAGGGGCGGATTAAGGTTGTGTGGGGCCCCTGGCTGAAACTTAGAAAGGGGCCCTCTGCTTATATATAAAACTGTCGTTAATAGGGAACAAATAACTGAGCGAACTGAAGTATTTGTATTATGAACAAAAAAATGGAACCGTTAACTAATATGGACGTCGCATTATGAACGAAACTCATTGATTTCAAGTCTCCATTTCTTGCAGGAGACTTGAAACCATATAGACAAATGTTCACAAAACACCGATGGAATATTTTGAATATACAGTGACTCCCCGTTGACGACCACCCCGCTATCACGACCACTTTAACGCGGTCTTCCCTATGCTAATGCATTACCTTTTGTTTCATTAACGCACATAGGCGTAGCCAGAGGGGGGCCAACGGGGCCATGCCCCCCCAAATATTAGAATATATAGTCATTTTGTGCTTTGAGAGGCGTTTTTCCAAACAAAATAGCGTTATTCGCCTAAAATCAAACATTCCCCCCCCAATTTTTGGGCTGGCTACGCCACTGCTAAAGCAACTACCCCGGTATCCAGACCGCGGCCACAGTCCAGCTGTTGCAAAATTGCTAATTGAACACCGCGTAACATGACCACACATATTCTTATCGGTACCCTTGCGCTGGAAAACTGGTAACAGCAACTTGCAACTGCATCACGTTGTCCTGAAGCATCGTGGATAGTCAGCAGTGTTGCCACTGGGGTCAGTCTGGTTAACATCAGATTGTTGCCTTCTTCAACATCAGATAACGTCAGATTTTTATGTTACAGTTTCATATAAGCTAAATGCGTCCATTCATTACCTAACAAAGCGCGATGTACCTCATTGTAATATTGTATCCGAAATAGTGCGAAAACTGCGAAGTGTCGTTATTAAATGGAGAAGTCGGTCATGCGTAACATAAATATTATTCTCAACACAGCGAACGCAGTTTCTGTTTGGATAACCAAACACAAATGAGGATGAAAGACTGAAAAACGAAACTTAAAAATTATTATAAATCTAACTTCTTTTCACCTAAAATGACAGGAAATGTGAAAAACAAAAGTAACAGTCCTGTCAACGTCAGATTTGCTGCCAAAACATCAGACATCAGAAATTTCTCTCAACATCAGATCTGATGTTAAAACATCAGAAGTGGGAACAAAGTCAAGGATGTACGCGTGAGTGCAAGCGCAGTAAGTGCCAATGTGACGAAACAAACTCATACTGTAAACTCTTCTGGAATTTGTACTGCCGACATCAACTTTTTCCGTTGTGTGATTTTATAGTACAGTAACGATACTAGGCTATGGCAGCACGTAAGACAAAGCTAAATAACTTTCAGTCAAGGAAAGAATTACAGAAATGAAGTGATCGCGATAATACATGAAACCTTTAGGAATGTAAGTGTGACGCGACAATCCCAGACCCGCTACCAGGCACGTAACCAGCTTGGGACTCCAAGGGGGGCGAAGAGTTTTTTGAGAGGGGCTCAAATTTTTTACACTATGTCCAATAAATTTGAACTTTGTCCAAAACATTTTTCCAGGGGGGACGAAAATTTTTCTAGGGGAGTTTCGCCCCCCATGCGGACACGACCAATTGAGTGCCGTCCAGTGGGTGGTCGTGCTAGCGTAGTTCCATTGTATATAATATACAGTAGACCTCGTCTAATTCGTCATCGTTTAATTCGTCAATTCGCTTAATTCGTCACTTTTTCGTCGGTCCCGGCAGAATCCCTATCTTTTGTGTACATTTCTGTTCGTCTAATTCAGTGGTTCTCAAACTTTTCTGCATGTTGACCCCCAATTAAAGTATAAAATTTTCTGTAAACCCCATGGCCTAGCCCAGGGGTCTCCAAACTTTTTTGTACGAGGGCCAGATAAGGTAATACAGAACATTCCGAGGGCCTGACGTCTTACGCAATGTGATTGTTGCGGAATGTATTCTGCCAAATCAACAAATTTTTCGTAAGTACTGTGTATTATTTTTTCATTATTGACAAAATGGCTTCGCGGGCCGCATCTGGCCCGCGGGCCGTAGTTTGGAGTCCCCTGGCCTAGACCAACAGTTACTAATAAAAGGAAAGTATGTGTCAAAATGAATTTGAGTACTTTTTACTTGAAATGCATGATAAAATAACAGACAATCCGAAAATGCACTACAATATTGTTTGTGACATAACAAACAGACCAGTTTTCATAATGTCATCACATTGGATGATTTAATAAAAATCTATTCGAACCGAATGTACTTTTAGACTACTGTAGCTGAGATTTGATCAGCCCTCCTAATTTTTTTTATTTGTTGAAAAACGCCGTTTGCATTCCTTGCCCGATTAACAATAATTTTGAATTGGAGGCTTCATTGCTCCAGTAGACCCCAGCAGTTATTCATTGACCCCCTGGCTATTCAGTGACCCCCATTCGACCCTGTGATTATTTATCGACCCCTTGGATGGTCCAGTTGACCCTTGGGGGTCGATATCGACCACTTTGAGAACCACTGGTCTAATTCGTCAATTTGCTTAATTTGTCACCTCTTTCTATCCCTGAGAAGCGTTTTCTTCGTCAAATTCGTCATTTGCAGTTTCGCTTTAGATGTCTAACAGCTAGTACGTGTGGGAATTCAAACAAATTAAGGATCTTTATCTGAGAATTGTTGCACCTTGCAATTTGTTTGTCGAATTTATACACGAGGTGCGAAGCGCGACCCGACTTCCAATTGAGAAAACGCGTAAAAGTTTATTAAAGATTTAAAAGATGCTTGATTGAATGGAGGAGTCCAGACAGAGTAGAGGAATTAATTGTTGTATTCAACCATAACGTCATAAACTTGTATTTTACTGCAAATAAGAGCACTATGTATGTATACGAGTTACTATGATAAAGTATACGAGCTTCTATGATAGAGTTTTCACCTGTT
>Ga0210059_1006442_pt1 | contig 18809 bp, 8 predicted proteins | sample Ectturendosymbi2_FD_188042 | JGI IMG/M metagenome (GOLD analysis project Ga0210059, IMG submission 188042) | Ecteinascidia turbinata endosymbiont from Florida, USA - Sample 2 (SPAdes) (version 2) | ecosystem: Host-associated > Tunicates > Ascidians > Unclassified | place: Key West, Florida... | reverse complement strand
CACAATCAGACAAGTTTGAAATCGCGATCGCACTCAGTCTCTGAAACATAAACGTAACAGATGAAGAATTCTACTCGTGAGGTTGTACCGAAAAACCTTACTACTGCTGCTGTCCACCTAGCGCTTGTCGACGTTGAAGTCACTGCATATGTAATTATGTGCGAACGCAGGTACAAGATAAAATAGAAACAAGAGCAGACGCATAAGTAATCTACATGTCAACAGTGCACGAAACCACACACACACAATACTAAGGCAGAATTTTGTTTGCAGGAGTCACCAACTTTGCGAAGCTGAGAGCTACTTCCTAGGTGCCAACTAATGCGAAGGTCTACTATAGTTTGATGCTCACTCTTGAAACAAAACTTTTGCTCAATTTACCTTCAAGTATGTTATCATTAGTGATGTTCATCTATGTGGAAATAGTAATCATGTTAATGTTATTTTTAGAACAGGCCCGCGGACGACCCACGTGGTCCTGGGGGGCGGCCTTGTTCCTCGCAGGTACCATGTTGGTGACCCCTGCGTTAGGGTGATGCAGAGGTTGCCTCAACCGCACCCACTTGGTCCTCCATGATGGTGTTTCAATGGCAAGGCGCGCGGCAGGCCAAGACGATCGGACCACGGGCAGGATTGCATCTCTCATGCCCAACATGACTAGATATACTTTTTCCCGCTGCTTTCTTTGTACAGTGCCCCAGGAAAGAAGACTATAAAACCAATTTACAAGTTCTCGGATAGCCCAGAAGCGAAATCTAGATCTACCAACACCGAAAAGGATGCTCTAACCACCCAGCAACGTGATGGTATAACTCCATCAGTAAGCCAAGCCATGAATTATTAATCAGCAAAGGATGCAACAACGGTTATTCACTGGACACTAAAACACGCAGTTGCAATTCTGATTACGAAGTTTTGCGGCCGACGACCCTCGCTGGATCCGACAACCTAGCTCAAACTACCCGTCCACGAGAGACTCGGTGCAAAAACAAGTTATGCTAAACGTTTATGAATTTTAACGTTTATCTTTACTTTACTAAGACAGGGTTCTCGAGGCTGATCCTTTGAGAGACTATTTCTCTAAGGCAAATAGTCAATGTCACCAACCTTAGCTGCTGATGACAGGACCGTTATACCTATTTATACGGGGATACAGGTTTATTACACATCAAACCACGACCATTCAACACGATTATAAATGAAGATGAACGCATGAACATGATCCTAACCTCATTACCCCCCATTGTCTGGGATTTTCCTATGTACAAAATCATGAAAAATTTGGCCAGGACTTTGTTTCCTTTTTGACTTTAAGTTTCCCTAAATTTTATTAAAGTCCGAAATCATAGAAAATTTTGACAGGACTCTGTTCCCTGGTTACATCTGATAGGCCAGAATTTTGTTAAAGTACAAAGTTAAGTACAATTTTAACAGAACTTCGTTAATACATAAAGTTTACGGAGCTTTCTGTCAAAGTCTAACTATTCATCAGCATACATCCTTAACTAAAATCAACCTTCATTAAGTCGTACTGAAACCTTTGTGCCTGGAAGGCCAGTAATAATTCAAGCTTGAACTCCCTTGAGTGTTAGCTACAAGTGTATCCTGGTTCACGAATTTGCCAGGCCCCACAAGTTCGCCCTTCGGTTGCATTGCGAAAACACAACTGAGCTTTCCTTCCAACGTCGGTAGTATTTCATTAATGGACCTAATAAATACTTTTTGGAACCTTCCTCTCTTTTGTTGCGTAATTTTAGTTTTATCTTTATTGTGAGCTTTTCACTTGGGTCATATGACTTTAGTTTATCTTTAATGTGAGCTTTCTCGATTATGAGAAGGTTCTTTATTTCTTTTAAATGTGAGCTTTTTCTCTCCATTCTCACTTATGAGAAGGCTCTTGGTTTCTCTTAAATGTGCGCTTTTGTTACCGGCTTGCGTAATACAAAGATTGCGCAATGCTTTGAGGCATTCATTTCTTGCGCGCGTCTGTGCGACAGGCACTTGGCTTTTCTCTATGTCTGGGAAACCGTAGTTTGTAGTTGCATGGTTCTCTTACGATTCTATTATGCTACGTAGTTTGTTATGAATCTTTTTAGCTTTATCTATGGCTTCTATTTTATTGTGTCCACCACTCCACAATGCGCAACAACAACCTTCAGTAATAGAAATTCACAGCAAATACAGTTGGGTGAAAGGTTAATAAGCTCATTTGAGCATACAGATTTCTGCAACGCTCATTGTTCTTTGGTAATCAACCCAAATATTTATTTTTCTCCTTGCCGAGGTGTCGAAGGAGTATTTTTCTTCCCATACATCATTGTCTTTCATGTTCAATATGTTGGGGTTATTTTTAACTACAACAGAAGTCAACACTAATTAGTGAATTACAACTGCAACTTCCTACTAATCCTCCAACTGTAAGATTAAATGATATTCATTATGTACGTTTCAAAATGATGTGATTTTCCACTGCTGACATATGCGGCTTATGTTCTTATCAAAAAATAGTCGCTGTGTTTTGAGTGGAAGGATGTTGCGTTAAACCTCAGAGAGACGAAAGCGTCATTGACCATTAATAGACCGGGCAACAAATTTACAGCAATTTTCCCAGAAAACACAGGCCACATATTGCGCTGCATCAGAGGCTGTAGAGTTATTGCTGTGTCGGTTGCAGTTATCATTCAAACTGCACCAATGGGCGCAGTTAGGTAGAGAAGCTATCTTGACCCACAAAGAACGTCCACATTAAATTCGTTGATCAGGGTTCATAATAACATGTCAGGCCGCTGTAATTAGTCATGAATGCTGAATGTCGAATTGTTTAGACATGATATGCCTTTTACACGACTGACTTTCGATTTATAGCAGCTACGGAAACGATGCATACATGCATCTGTTATTGTTTTGAGCACAAATATGTTTTAAGGAAATAGTTCACGAAGTTTGTAACTGTAATGCATTTGATCATCAGATGAACAAACCATGTTTCAATAAATCAAAACAATTTTTTTAGCCTAAAGCAGCAGTGGTTCCAAACCTTATCTTGTCCACGCCCAACATAATCACCCCTAAAATCGTGATTGCCCCACATGTGGTGATACACACTGTGAGTCTTATATCATTGAAAAGGGGGGCCCAATTTCAGCTAAGAAGCTTAAATGCCAAAACCTTTGTTTAAACATGCTTCGAAAGAACATGGCATCCATGAAGAAGGATGGAATAAAAAATTAAATTCAAAATTTTGGACCCAAATTTTGTCATTCTGCCCCAATTACCCCTTAAAAATCAACTTGACCCCTTGTGGAGCGTACGCCCCACGTTGGGAATCACTGTTATAAGACAAAACGTTTGGTCATGTCCAGGCAAAAATCCAAGCTATGGCGGCTTCGAACACGATGCGCAGCTGGTCAAAGAACGTAGCTACCTTATTTCATTTCTCGGAGATTTCTATTTTCATTACGCTAAACTTAGCTGTTAATTGCTTTCTTCCAACGCAAAAAATGGTTGACACAAGTGCAAGTCTACACTCATCTGTATAATCAATCAGTTATAGAACCACATGAATATTAAACTCATCGGCAAGCAAGAAAACAAAGTGGGATTGAAAAGTAAGAACAGTGATCAATGTTTGTTCCATGTACGCTTTACTTGTCGTAAGAGGACATGCTTGCAATCAATTATGAAAATTGACCAGCATGGTATTTAGCGATTGGTTCGAATCTCCAAGTGTTCGTTATTCGTCGCAGAAGTTAGTTCATTGGTAAAGATGATGCAAGGCTATTCGTTGAAATCGAAGAACATCATGTTCTGTGGAAAAAATATAAACAGTTTGTGCACCAGAAGCGTTTCGATTCTTGGGTTTGAGACATAGAAGCTTATGCTGCTGTCACTTCGCCTAGTCGAATGTCACACGCAGAAAAACGAAGACAAATATAACTGCGAAATTAAGCATTAAAACTCAAAAAGCGAAGTCGAAATTATAGATTTTTACACCGCGATGTACTTTCGTTTGTTATATCATTGTTTTGCTATTGACAGTGCTTGGCTGCATTGCTTTATACCACAGAAGTTGACCAACTTCAATCAGTGAATCACAGAGAAAAGTCGAAACAACGGTGGTAACTCTTTCTATGTCTCTTGCTTGTAACACAAATCAATCAGGTCTGAAACGCAGTATAGACGCGTTAATATAGAAAAAAGCGAGTTTTTCTTCACTTGTATACTCGCCTTTTGGCGCATGTTTTCAAGTTATAACAGAAACAAGTGTAAGATTTATGAAAGTAAAAGAAGCAAAAGGTTTTTCAGCATTGCACCAAGCGCAAAATCAATTTTGTAATTTGGATTCAAGAGTTTTTTAAAAATGTTAAAGTTGTTTTTTGAAAGAGAACTTTTTAAGAATATTTTTGTCCAATAGCGGTAACTAACTGCATATCACATATCCATCTAAATAATTTTATTTATTTTTAGTTCATAACAAAGCAATACCGCAATAAATGTCAAATACTTTGTGGGATGTTATCATCAAACCATTCATTGAACACTTCAAAGATATTTGCATAGACATAAATCTTTCTTACTATCAGAAATGTGGCGCCCAGAATCACTGCCTTCATCTTCACGTCCAGATCTTTAGGAACTGAAAACGACTGTGTGTTCAGAGAATGTACTCATGAAAATTCATAATAACGAATTATATTGAAGGCCAGCAAAACCAAGGAGCGATCTTATTAAAAAGCGCACCTCAAACAGTCGTTAATGGCTCAGCTGTTTCAGGTAATTTCACGACGTTCGTTATTAACCAGTAACGACAATAGATTTCAATCCTTCATAAGGAGAATATTTTATAGTCCAGCATGAGCGGTGTTCATCATGCAGAAACAGATGCTTTCATGTCGAAGGAAAAATGTGCCACGTCCTGCCAGGGATGGGGACAAAACACTTTCCTTTTGGTTTCTTGTTTTTCGTGTTGCGACCGGTGGGTAATTGTGAGGCTGTAGCGGCAAAAATTTGATTTTCTCGAAGATTCTTTGTTTTTTGCCTTAAAGTGCTAATGACCACACTGTTTCCAACTAGAGATCCGCTTACACCCGGTTGAGACCTACTGTTGTAAGCAATATATCGTAATTATTACAACATGATGTCATTGACCGCAGTCGTATCATCCAAAACCTCAGTATCAAATTTTTGGCGGATTTTTTCATAGTTTGTAGTGTCACTGACATTTTAAAATCATGCGTGTTTCTCTCTCATACGTTTCTCTGACAGGCGTACAGCTGTTCGTAAACTAGAATGTGTAGAATGTGTTAGATTTGGAGAAATTGTAGGTTTATCGAGGATTTCGCATCAGTGTTTGGCTAAATATTGAAGGTTTTAGAGATTTGAAATTGTTGCCATAGATTTGTTGAAAAACCTGCGTGTTTCGTCTTTTGTGAAAATGGATGTCATTACCTCTTTTCATCAGGTGCTAACACACAAACCCCGGTATGAGCAACCCATGGCAAACATATGAAAAACACAAGTGAGTCTATTTGCGATGAAACCAATGGGGAATAATAAAAAAAGAAGAAGCAAAGGCAAAAAGAACATTTTTCTGAAAAGAACTCCACTCAGAAAATCTGCATTACCAGGTACAATCGGCTGAAGAGTTGAAATGTAGAGTAGACCGATTTCTAGAGAGGCAAACACGCTCATAGTATAACATGCAGCGAAGTAGAAAGTTAAGACGATTATTTATTATTTCATTGTACATTTTTAGGCGGCATCGGCTCAGTGGTAAAGTTTCCGCCACGCAGTTGGAATGTAATCCAGTTGGGTGTTTTATCCCGCCCACTGAGTGAATTGCGCTCCTTGGGCAAGAGCCTTCACCCCAACAGCCCTGGCAAAAGGCAAATTTCAGGTTTCGACCTGCCACCACCAAAATCAATTTTCAAAAAAATTTATTTTAGTAACTTTGATCTTCCAACCTCGACGCATATCAACTTACATTTCACAGTAAAATCCCTGCACAGCTCCCTAACAACTCGCGACCGTTGTTTAATTATACTCCCCACCGTCTCCTCCGTATCGCCAACGGTAACAACATTGAACGGATAATCCAGACATGGCCATGAACCGATGCAAAATGCTTGTGGTCCTTTGATCGTAAAGACTTGATCTCCGGAGGCGCCGTCCACAGCATAGTGTGGGAAACACAACGATTTTCTGCAAATATCGGAAAAAAAACTATGCCGTAAAAGTTGAGTCTACACTATAGACCAAGTCTAGCTGTTCTCAAAAAGATTCTTGGTTTCACTTAAAAGGAATCAATTTGTATTTTGTGAGAGGCAATGTACTTTTTGGACATAGTTTTGGATTTTTGTGCTTTTCCTCTTGGTTTGTAATTAATTTGCTGTTTACATATGGTTTAATTTTTTTTAAACAGATGCAACTTAGATATTGCGTTTTCGCTGATTTCGGAGACATTTTAATTCGCTTTTACTCAGCACGTAGGATTGAAGACAATAAATTACCTTATCGTCAAAATGCTTTTAGAGTCCTCGTAACAGGTAAGGTTAACTTTGATACAGATATCATAAATATGCACCTATTTAACTAAGTTTTATTGGTTTGGAAACAATGCTCATAAATGTGAGTTTGACAATATCAGTAAAGTAAAAATATTTGATCGATGCATTTCACAAATAAAACAGGTGCAATGGGCGTGGTTCAAAAGTTGTCAGAAAAGAAAAGCATCGAGAAACCTTCCCAAAAATTTCATCTGCAACTCAGTGAGTTGTTTTCTTAAACGAAGCAATAATTTTTAACTGATTTATTATTATGTGGTTGCTATTGCACAAGTGAGTTTAGCAATCATGGCGGTTCATTATCAATTGTTAGTTTACTGTAAAGATTCCATTCTGTTCATAATGCTTTGGCTATAATCACATCAAAGTCACATCAATACCAACGCTAAATTTTCTGCCCTATTTCAACAGGATAAGAACAATGCAATTGGTCTTTCGTTGCGAAATCAGAAAAATCTGAGGCGTCGCAAAATCTACAGGAAACCGCTTAAAGCATTAGAAATGCTGCCACTGTTATTGTCGAGTGCGATTACTCGTTGAAATGGTTCCTAAACTGTTCAATTAAACGTTTTGGGAAAGCACCAGCTTACAATTGATGTACGGATCCAACCGAATTTCCCACCGGAGCTTCGACTTCAACCGAGTACAAGCTGCTGGCTAGGTAGGAACAGCAACAGGTGCAGCATCCACCGCAAGACGTGAAAGGACGTAAGACACGAAGCACTTCCTGTGGAAAATACAAAAGAAATGAAGCAAAGAAGAAAGCGCTCAAGCGATAAATTTGTGATGTAACATGATCTGATGTAACATGATCTGAGATCTGAGCAAGTGTGAAAGTATACTTACAAAAGCATTTCAGTTTTACGCATGGCCATTGCTACTTGCAAAGGTTTTGCATTTCTAGATTGCATCTTTTAACTTTCAAGGTTTAAGATCACAAGGTTTTGGAGCCGAAACTGGATCCCAAACCATTTTGGATGGCTGGAGCCGGAGCGAAAACTTTTAGATGGTGGAACCGAAGTCGTGGCGGAGCCAGAAAATTAGCTTCCGGTTCCAGAGCCCTAATTTGTGAAACAAAGCGAGTCGCACAAATAATACAATGATCTTGAGTTTTCCATGGGACAAATCGTTTCGGAGCCGGAGCCTGAAACGTTTGGATGTTGAATCCGGAGTCGGAATCAAAAACTTTGTATGCCTGGAGGGAATTTGAGTTCCGGCTCCACAAAGATATGTATTGTTCACTTTGAAACTAGACGTCAAACTACAGAGAATTGTTTTATAAGCTGAAAGCTCGTAGTTTAGTTGAAGTCACTTGCGAGATGTGGTGTCCGCACGCCATTGAAAATCCTAAAGTTTGTAATTGGGTTGCTATCATCTTCATAACAAGCGTAAAACGCAAAAATAATACATCAAACAATTATGAAATAATTCAATGCTATGCAACAGGGGAAAGCTATGCTGTTGTAAAAGGAAAACGATTGATTGTTCCTTCACACTCAGAATGGTGAAATCGTTCTGCAGTTTTCCTAGACTGCATTTCTAGTCACTGTGCAATGAAAGCAAACAATACATTGCTAAAGCTGCATCTTAAAATTAATACATTTCAACTTTCTTTATGTAACAGCCCAGCGAATTCCTCCTGTCGCACAACCGATCGCCAAAGTTAAGAAACTTAATGTAGTAAAGAAAATTTTTTTATTTCGAGTGATATTATGCGCATCGTACATTAATCATACATTTTCCGAAATGCTCCTACCTTTCCATTGTTGTCCATAAAATGTATGACGAAAGATTCTTTTTCGTCGCAGTCACTTTGCATTGACGTATCTGGCTCTGATGTAAAACAATATATTGTCGTCCTCATAACATAATCGTCTTATGCAGGTCAGTAATTATTTTGACTTGTGCGAAAAAGCGACATAAACTAGTAATTTTGCGATGACTTTTGGTCATTTTCCAGAAAGGTGTTGATAAGAATACGCCATTTTTCATAGGAAAGTTGATGTAAATGGTGTGGAATATCCCATGAACAAATGTGTGACTAATGTTCCTGTATGTGTACCGTATACTTTTAAACTTAAAGATAATTGTACTGGAATCGCAAAAACAACGAAATGTTCCTAACACAGCGTCGTGCTGGCTTTTCGGAATAGGCAGTAATTTTGGCCACCGCGCAAAATTTACGTGTTTTTGCGCTTTCAATAAAGAGGGATAAGTGAATTACAATAATTCGCTTGGGGTGACTATCACAGTGCTTTGTTATTTATGGGAACCAACTACCGGTGCCCATTTTTTTGCTTGTGGGTCCATCTCCAGGCCGTCACTCTAGACAGTCAGTGAAGGTATCATTATATCCGTATGACAGCACAGCACAATTGGAGGTAGGTCTCGCCCACCTGTGATATCTTTGTGACGTCGTTTTAGGGGAAAAAACGTTTGTGTTTTGCGTTGGCTAGGAAAACCAATTTCGTCCATTCAAACAGGCCTACATAGCTCAAACCAAACACGATGGAAAAAAACCTTCTACATAAAAATGTTGGTGAAGACCTTACCATTGCAATGATGATCAAAAAAGTTGAAACGTATTTTGGAAGGGGTCCAACAGGGCAAAAACCACGGATTTCGTTTTTTTTGAGGTTCAAGCCACTTGTCCGCCAGCCAGCACCCACGAACCCCACCAAACTTGTAGAAAAGATGCATTGTGGATTTTACCACATTCCACCAAATTCCAAGCCAAAATATTGACAGGAAAATTTTATTTTGGAAACAATCTAAACATCTACTGGGTGGTTGAGCAAATTTTCTGATCTGATTTTGGCCATAAACCCCCCAACTTAGAATAGCAGGCTAATCAAGGTTTGTAAAGTTTCAGAAAGCCACTCAGCAAGTCACTAACCACGCTCGTCTGTCTCCGCACTCCAAAACGTGATCCGGAACTCAATCTACCCAAACTACACTTCATCCCCTCCTAATTTTCCCACCCAAAACAGTCCGATCCGATTTTTTTTTAAATATCCTGTTTTTGCATATTCCGGCAGTCGGCGAAGCGCAAAAAGCGAAAAGGAAAGACTAAGCTGGATGCGAGGAGCGTGGTTTTGGATTTTCTCTGAAAATTGCCAAAATATCAGCGCGGCAAAATGTGAAATAAAGTTTTTTTTTCAAAAATTGCAAACGCAAAGGCAGACTTTTGTCATTTTCAGTAGATTCCCTGCAAACTCACGCATCAAGGGATGTTTTCATTTGCTCTCTAGCCCGATCTGTTCAGGAGTTATTGCTGATCAAAAGTTTGCCGGTCACTATAGTGGACCCTGTCACAGTGCGAGTGACGCCATCTTGACAGAAATCAACAATTTTTCCAACTCAAAACGTAGCTAAAATTGTGATAGTGTTCCGAATGACTATCAGGAAAAGTATTTTAAAGAACTGAAACATTTGACTCCTGCTTTTGTTGGGAATTCTCTTTGTTTCATGAAAAAGACCACCGACTTTAATGCACGATCACAGTTATTTAAAACTAATTAACTGTTTTCTCTCTGCTTTGAGTCTAATTAAGTTATGATATTACTACTCTATGAAAAAACAGCAAAAATAACCAGCGTAGGAAAAATGGCTTCCCACAGGGATATGTCTTGGCGCCTCTCTTTGTGAATACTTGCATCTCTGGCTTTCCAAGGAATGTTTCCAAGAAGCTTGACATGCACTTCGATGGTGAAGCCCAGTCATTATTTCTGCTACGAGCCTAAGTTCTTCCAAATAGATTTTGACAGAACGTTTACGTAGTACTGGAACTTCCGGTGTTTTAGGATGTGAACTCTGTTCCATTGTTTGTTACCGAGTGTTTAGCATATTGGACCCCACCCCAGCAATTAAGCAAGTTACCACCACCAGGTCTTCTGAGGCATCTAGTGTAAGATCAGGAAAACCATTTCTTGTGGTGTGCTTTCGAAAAAAGCAAACTCTTTGCAAAGAGAGCACAGTTTTTGATCTAAAGACGATCTTTGAACATACAAAAAATTATATTTTTTACGTTTTGTTTAGAAAAACAAGAACTCGTCAGCTTACCTAGCAAAGCGACATAGCACAGCTGATCTGCGCTGTTTTTAACGGCGAAGTTTTTCCTTACATTGAACGTTGCGCGTATTTCGTTAGGCACTGTAAAACGTAGAAAACAGGCGTCTTCATTTTCCACTGAGATTCAAAATGAGAAATGTTCAGCAAAGTTGAAGTGCAAAACAAGAATAATTAATGTTTGAGAAGTTATTGTTAAACTAGCTTTTGACACACGATTCACACTATTGTCATACCCTGTTTTGTCTGTTATGAACAAAAAATGCAACACGTTCACATATGCTTTCATCATTTGTTTCGGAAAAGGTGGAACAGCACACTGAAACGAATTTCCTGAAAGCGAATTCATCCCACCCACTTCAACCTAACAAAACTAGACAAAGCGTAAGGATTGAATTAAGCATTTTATAAAATCGTAAGGGATTCTATATTTCTGTATTCTAGAAATGGAACAAATCTTCGAACAAAACAACTTAGGCAAAAATCCATTTTTTTGAGCTTCAGACACTCACGTGCTATTGTTCCGAATCTTTCATGTATATGAACTTTGTCCAAATCTACCAGGTACTCAAGCCCGGCGGGGCAAGCTTGAGAAGACTGGGGAAACGGCATCCACTCAGGTTGTACGTTTGACTGTTGCATATTCACCCGTTGCATCTGAAATTTACAGTTTTTCTTTATTAATTTCTTTTAACACATGCTTTTCCACAGGGAAGGGTGTGGGGGCAGCAGCCGTAGGATGATCCACGTGGGTCACAGTGTTCAGCAATCTCTAATAATCCACAGCTCAACAATTTTTAATGAATTTCGTGGGGATTGGGGTTTAAGAGCGTTTTCGGGATAAATTTGGGGCTGATTTCCAAACTATTGTCAGATTTTTCCTGTGTGGTCACAGTTTTGGGCTATTTGATATTTTTAGTCTTATGCAACTGTAGCTTTTTAAGCATACTCTTGCATAAGAGGGTTATGCATTTCGTGATTTGTGAAACTTGCCAACATGTTATTTAAACACTAGTGACCTCTTGTAATAACCATGATTTGTAAGCTAGCGTATGAAGAACAATGTGCACTGTACAAAACGCGAAAAGAGGTTAAACAAACACAAAATTTCAGTTAGTGTATACTGTATACCAGGCCCGTAGCCAGGTTTTGAGATTTGAATGGGCAAAATACATTTTTAGAGGGGAACTATTTTTGTTTTTATTATATTTTTAAAACAGATTTTGCCGGGAAGAAGAAAATTTGCGGGGGCACAAAAGAAATTTGTGAGACACTGCCCCTGAATGCCCCCCGTGGCTACGGGCCTGCTGTATACTTGCAACTGTGACTTATAAAACACAGAATAGAAAATACGCAGATATTATGGCCTTGCAATGCAAAGATAGTGGTGACAAAAAAACGTTAAAATGCCAAGAATAACCCAAACATGGTAACATACTCTTTTTTCATGGGAGAAAATAATGCATGGTTGCTAATCCCGAAATCGTCTTTTCTGTGTTTTTCGGGAGTAGCTATTGCCAGCAACCTCTCTTTTCAGTACCAGCAGTAGTCTGCCATCATGTTGGCATTCCAGCATAACTGGTATCTTTATTACATTGTTTTTATATCTTGGTGGAAGGACTCTCCGTGCTCTACCGTCATGCTTCTAAGTTTCCAGAAAAATAGTTTAAATAGTTTACATGACTATGAAGAAAATGAACCTTCACACTCATATTGTACCCTAATTGTCCGTAAGAATTTAATAACTGTTTTGAAAGGTCGTGATACTTAAAAGCTTTGAAATGTCTGAGGAAGTTTTCGACAACTGCTGTAAAGGGCCGCCAAAAGTTTTCTAGGTTGTCATGGTGAGTGGAAAATATTTGTCCAGGTTGTCATGGTGAGTGGAAAATATTTGTCCTGCATTAAACGTCTTATCTGAGAACCATAAAAATTCTTGCCCTCAACTTTTCAGTGCTCAGTGCAGGGAACTTTTCACACAAATATGCAAAGCAGTCACTTTCCCTATTTAAAAACGGTTGCATCAACCTTAGTTTGACATGGAGAGAAGTAAGTAGCACGTAGTTTGGATAAACCAAAGACGAGTGTAGGTCTATAATATTTCCTTTCCCAATCTCAAATGCTTCTCTCTTTGGCCAACGTTTCTTAGTCCAATGCCCTTGACGAGCCCTGCTGTCCCACAGACACAAAAAACAGGGAAATTTGTGGTTTTGTGTATCCACTTTGTTGCCCGACCAATATGCACAAATTCTTCTAATTCACCACAAATCATTCAGTGTTTCTCATCAAATATGATACCGGGCACAGACTATTTTAACATAGGATTGTAATGTAGTTACCACTTATCAATAGGCTCCTACTAACGCACTCCCTATGGACCTACGAAGTTCAACAACAACTGAAAAAGCATTTCAGCATTGAAAAGCACTACCAGTGATAACAAATTCGGTGTTCAAGTGAAAAATGTTGGGAGTTACCTTTTGAAACTTTTGGTGAGATTTTTTGATGTTTTACAAAAAACTTCAAAACCTATGCTCTGTAGCGGCTAATCCTGACCAGACGGACAAAAACGGTTGCAATTTTTGGACTCAGCGCCCCCCAAAAAAACCAAATCCGTTACAAACTTCAACTGCCCAAAAATCCTGCAGGCCTATACCGGTGTAATAATTCTGCTGGCTCCACACCAAGACAGGCTTCACACCAACGATGGTTGGAGTCACATTTTCATACTTCGAGTCCGCTCCTGTTCCAAACGTTTGGAATTTGGATTCGAAATTTTTTAAATTAGAGAATCCGACTCTTATTAAAACTCCGGCAACCATTGATTCAACCGAAATTCAGAAATATTTGTATTTAAATGTGACATTTATAAAGACCATGCAAACTGCTGCTACTGCCGAAAATAAAGTGACTCCGGATCCCGGACCGTTCTTTCACAAATTTTTTATTCCGGCTCCGGGTTCTAAAAAAGGCAAATCCTGCCGGAGTTGACTCCAGAAACTCCAGATCCGTGGCCACATCTGCTTCACACCAAGCAAGATCGGAGGTGTAATCACGCCACCTGGTGCTTGTCTGCCTTGGGTCACTTGTCCATTGGGTAGCCAGCAGGACCTGACTTGACCACTTTTCTTGGGACATTCTGGACATATGGCCGAACCAACGCAGCTGAGATCTTTCTATTCATAGAAGTGACTCGACATTAAGAATTTTGCGAATTTAACAGTTGTGCACTTTGTTGTGAATTATGACGTTGTGAACTCTTTGCAAAAAAGCAACTCTACCGCTTGTACTGGAGATAACATTCTTTCAGTCATTACCCATAATTAATGACCATAGGTGAGGATGGAACAAAGAACAATTAAGAGCAGCTTGCGGTGTTTGAAAACTCCAGTTTTTTGACAACAGAGCGATAAAGCTCACGCAGAATTGCGTTTGCTTTACCTACTCGTGCATCAATCTCCTTGTTCCGTCTTCCGTCATTCGTGAATACGAGCCCAAGGTATTCGAACGTCTCGACTTGCTGCAGCGTACTGCCGCTTATTTGTAGCGCGCACTGGTTTGGGTTTCTGGAGATACGTAATACTGTTGGTGTTTCTAGTGCTAAACTTCATCTCAGCTTGGGCGCACGCAGCATAAAACCGATCAAGCACATGGTGAAGGTCCTGTTCAGAAGATGCAAGTAGCACCAATTGACCGCAAAAAGCAAACGGTTGGTACTGCAGCTTCTAACAGTGACATCTTCGTCGACTCGGTTGTGACTGTCTATCCAATTCATTTTAGACTATGAAGAGTAGTAGTGACAACACACGCCTTTGCCGGGGTCCAACATTCGCTGCGAACGGTTGTGCTTTAATTCTGCCGACACGGACACAAACATCTGAGAATGAATACAGTAACTTGACGGCCAGTCAAGTGTGCAACATTTTGTAAGAGGTGGCCGTCAACAAACTACTCCCGCAACACCCCCAAAGTTTTCACGAGAGACACGGGCGTATGCTTAGTCGAGGTCCAGGAAACATGTGTAGACACTTTCGACGTACTTCCAATATTTTTTTCCTGATAAATTTTTGAAAAAAAAAACATCCTGAAAAGCACAACGAAAAAAATATGTTCACAACTGGTTGTTTCATTCTGTTATTTATGACGCACATGCAACTGATTGAGAAGGTTACTGAAGTGTGGAATGTGAAACCAAATGGAGGAAATCCAGAGATAAAACATTACAAACTTCGGTGAAACGTGTGGAAGACTGAGTCAAACGAACTTCGTTAATTAAACCAGGAAGAACGTTTATGTCTAAAAACCTCTGAAAAACGTACACGACCAACAAGTTGCTCTCATATTCGAAATTAATATAAACAGTGCACGTCTGGCTGATTCACGGCAATTTATTTAGCTCACATAAGGTGTCTTGGCTTTTTGTAATGCTTTGGTATTCCCCACAATGACCTTTTCTTTTGGATTTGTGCTTCCAAATTCACTAACAACAGTTAGAACTTAGTCTCCACAAACGCGACGTTGTCGAATCTATCAGCGAACTTATTTAACAGGAAATCGATTTCTAGGAGATCGTAGTACATTCATCCTGCGCTTCAGCAGTCCAGAAATCCTATTCAGCAGAGTGGGATAGAAAACTGCACGTTTTTTCATCGCAGGATTAGCATTCTTGCTTTTCCGACACAACAATGTTTTTGTCTTCTATCGTTGCACACAAAGGTTTGGCAACAGAAAAATACAAAATTCTGTAGTTGCAGCATTGATTTCAAAAGCAACGCTTAGTTATTGACATAAATAATATTTTTGCCATTTTCAAAAAATATCTTACGGCAAAACATTTTCATTACATTCTGCATCGATTTGTGAACGCCATGTCGGTGTAGAGGCCAAAGTGAAGTAGTGAAGTGGGTGCAATTTAAATAGCAATACGTACAAGCAGACCACGTTTGCCTTATTTCACCCATTGGATCAAGTTCTTTAAAGGGGGTAATTTGACTCACCTGCACCCCTAAGATGTCCAGGAACGTTTCCGTTAGAAATGGTTTTGCAGTTTGTCTCTTTGTTTATTACTCAGATTTAATAGACACACACGTTTTGTCATTAAAGCTTGAGTACATTACCATCATCTGTGATAAAAACAAGTAAGGTCAGGCTTCTTCTTTCAGTTTTTGCACGGTGGCTTTTAAGCGTGAGACAATCCACCAATTTTTCAGCTCAGCAGTTTTTTTGATCAGAAGTCAATCTGCCAATGCAGAACAACTATGACTAAAATATCAACTGCACGCAAGCCCATAGCCAGGTCTTAGGGTTTGGGGTGCAAAAAGACATTTTTAGTGAGGCAAGATTTTTGTTTTTATTAGATATTTAAATAATTTTTTTTCTGGGCACAACAAAAGGTGGTGGAGCACAGCAAATATCTGTGGAGGAACTGCCCCTGCATGCCTCCCCGTGGCTGTACCTGGTTGCACGTACGATTGTAAGACTCACTCTCTTTGTTATGATGCTGCTTGAGTACATGTACCTCAACAATACAGTACCATTCCACCTGCAGGTGAAAAACTGTTAAGTGTGGTACACACAATGAAAGGTTCGGATATTTTGTTCAGCAGCCATTTGCAAGAGATTACACTAGACAACAAATTTTTGTTTATCTGATTTTTTTAGTGTTTTTAGATGTTTTTTGGGTCGCTGAAACCGAATTCGGCGTTAGTTTTTGTCTAATGCCAAGGATTTTGCAGATATTTGCAAAAATATGTTTTCGCCGAATTTTACCTTACTGATTGTGAACGCTTGATTAATTAATTACACCGGTATACACGATTTTTAGGGACTTGAAGTTTGTAACAGATTTGGGGGTTTTGGGGGGCGCTGAGTCCAAAAATCGCATCCGTTTTTGTACATCTGGTCAGGATTGGCCGCTAGAGGGCATACGTTTTTCAGTTTTTCGCAAAATATTGAAAAACCTCACCAAAAGTTTCAAAAGTTATCTCCCACCATTTTTAACTTGAAAACAGATTTTGTAATCAGTAGTTGTGCTTTTCAATGCTGAAATGCTTTATCAGCTGTTGTTGAACTGCGTAGGCCCACAGGGAGTGAGTTAGTCGTAGTTTGTTATAAGCGGTAACTACAATAAAATCCTATGTCAGAATAGTCTGTGCCTGGTACCATAGTTGATGAGCATGACTGGATGATTTGCGGTGAATTAGAAGAATTTATTCATATTGGTTGGGCAACAAAGTGGATACACAACGCTTCCGTGTTTCTTGTGTCTGTGGGACAGCAGGGCTTGCCCAGAGCATTGGGCTAGGGAAAGCTGACCAACGAGAGAAAGACGAGATTGGTGAAAGAAATATTATACACTTTCCTTTGATTAATCCAAGCGAGGGGTTACTTCCTCCTTTCCATATCAAAGTATGAAAACAGTTTGCAAAAGCTTTAAATAGATAAAAATGACTGCTTTACATATTTGTGTGAAAAGTTCCCTGCACTGAGCACTGAAAAATTGAGGGCTGGAATTTTTTATGCTTCTCCATGACGTTTAAATGCAGGACAAATATTTCCACTTACCTTGACAAACCTCGTAAAAATGCTTGGTGGTCACTAGCAGTTGTCGAAAACTTCCTTGGATATTTTAAAGCTCCTAACTATTACGACCTTTCAAAAAAGCTGTCAAATTCTTACGAAGAATTAGGATGCAATATAAGTGTGAAGGTTCATTTTTTTCACAGTCATGTAAAATATTTTCCTGAAAACTTAGAAAAAATGACTGAAGAGCAAGGAGAGTCCCTCCACCAACATATAAAAACAATAGAAAATATGCCAGGGATGCTGGAATACCAGCATGTTGGCAGACTATTGCTGGTGCTTAGAAAGAGGTTGCTGGCAGTAGCTACTCCCGAAAAACACAGAAAAGACAATTTTTGGATTAGCAACCCTGCAATCTTTCCTTTCATGAAAAAAGAGTATGCTACCATGTTTGGGCTATTATTTGCATTTTAACGTTGTTTTTTTCACAACAATCTTTGCATTGCAAGGCCATAATATCTGTGTAGTTTCTCGTATGTGTCTTGTAAGTCACAGTTGCAAGTATACAGTATACACTAACAAACGTTTTGTGTTTGTTTAACCTCTGTATGTTTTCTATGCTGCACACTGCTCTTCATAAGCTAGTTTGCAAATCACTGTTATTACAAGGAGTCACTAGTGCTTAAATAACATGTAAGCAAGTTCACGAAATGTGCAACCCTTTTATGCAACAGTATGCTTAAAATGCTACAACTGCATAAATCTAAAATATTAAATAACTCAAAAACTTAACCACATGGGGAGAATCTGACTAGAGAATCTGACATCACCTGTGAAAAATGTAACGCAAATGATTATTTTCCTCCGTAATTATTACGTTCGAGTCGTGTTTTCTTGCGTGTTTATGGATCATCCTAAGTCGTGCATAACTGCTATTAGTACACAAATGCCATTTCATAAAATTTAAAATTGCGGTCAAACCGTTGACATTACAAAACTTTTAGCATCATTTTTCAAATCAGCGCCTCAAAAAATATCTAAAAACATTTAAACATTCAGGTAAACAAAGATTTGTTAAAAATTTGTTGTCTAGTGTTATGTTTCATTGGAAGAACAATAGCTGATAAAGTATGGCTTATTGTAGAGATAACAAATAAAGTTTTGTGTTACAAGTTCACAAATATAAATCGATTGATATGCAGTACGGAAGAAATATCTCCCTTCTCAATCACACTGATCTGTCATGTCAATAATCTGGTTTGCTTCCAAACAATGGTTGATTGTCTTTCATATGAAGATATTTGCAAAGATAAGTACTTCAAATGCTTTGTTTTCAGTGACAATGATTCCCACGTTATGCCTACCGTATGCTGCATGACCTGAGATGTTGTAGGGTGTCGATCAATAAAAGCAAGAGTAGCTGCTGGACTTGTGGAAATCAACTTCATATCCTGTCTTTAAGCAAACCACGGTAGATGCTTCGCGCACAGCGCCTTTTAGCTACTCGGCCGAAGCAACGTTCCGATGGTTTATTACACCATCCAGAATGTTATGCCTTTGGCATTTCACTGTGCGGTGTTTCTCCGTTACGTGTAGCAGATACCGCGCTGCTACACCACTTCCCCTTCTCTTTTCGGAAGGTGGAAGCCGTACACAATT
>Ga0210059_1006440_pt1 | contig 18815 bp, 11 predicted proteins | sample Ectturendosymbi2_FD_188042 | JGI IMG/M metagenome (GOLD analysis project Ga0210059, IMG submission 188042) | Ecteinascidia turbinata endosymbiont from Florida, USA - Sample 2 (SPAdes) (version 2) | ecosystem: Host-associated > Tunicates > Ascidians > Unclassified | place: Key West, Florida... | reverse complement strand
TTGGACGACAAATGTGTCTCAATACCGTAAGAAAATAATAAAGTCCCTAAGACTAGTTTTTCCTTACTAAACCAAAAGCTACTAAGCAATTTTACCATTTCTGATTCTTGGAAATGTAATCACGTGTCAAATTGATAACAAGAATCTTTTCGTGAGAAATACGCAAAAGGAAAAAGGCGCTGGTTAAAATATTTCCTGAAAAGGCAGTCACGACTCAGAGACAGTTTAGCCTAGGGAGTTAGCGTAACGATCTTATGTATGAACTTTCATAATGTAATAACAGTTAGTCAGTATCTGAAAGCGTACGGAGTGTGCTGTTGTGGTCAACTTTGGTACGAGAGTCATCTGTACTGGAGATCTATCTTCTTTGGTGAGTTATGTTCATTGTATTATATGTATTTTATAATAAAAGAAATACCAATTAAATAGAAGTGTCCTTTATGTGTGTAAATAGCCGAGAATAGAAGTCTTTTGATAGGGAGGTCAAGCAAACTTGGCTTTTGTGAATACCGTCCTTGCTATGTCTATGATCGAACTCACGTAGGAAATTCGGATGTAGCTAAATGCGGCATTGTTTAGCATAACCCCTAAACATTTCCGTTATAAGCTTTAATTATGAAAAATCGCGTTAAATCTGGGCGTATGAAGTGATAAATTCATCAGCAATTTCAATGGGTTCAATAATATGAGGATAACGTTACATTACAGTGTTTGCATCCGCACATCAGGTGAGAAAGTACGCATATCGGATGAAGTCGAACATGTTCAGTCGGTTTTATTTTATAGTAATCATTGGTTTCATATCCTCACATAAGATCACTGTCGGGGTTATATATATAATTTTATTGTGTGTAATGTAAATTGAAGTAACTGATGAAACAAGGGTTAGGACTGATTGTTTAAATTTCGATGTTACTCTATGCATAGCCTACAAATTAAAAAACAAATTTCGATTAGGGGAAGAAGGCATTAGGTAGGCTATATATTTTTGTGGAATTTTAGATCACGCTACAGTTCAAGATTGCACAAAATTACTTAGTTTAATAACAAATGTACTCCTACAATTAGTGAGAGATATCATCAATGGCGTGTGTCACCAGAGTTATGAAAAACGTCTTGTGCAACAAAAAAGTTCTTCTAAATGTTGATGTTTTCGTTGCAGAAGGAACTTTGAAGGAGGGACTATAATTAAATCAGTATTCGATTATATCGTTTCAAATAAAATAAGCACACTCATATTTTTTGTTGGTAACAGAAATTTTGTGGGTTTTTATTCAGACCCGTCGCCAGGATTTCGCAGCAGTGGGGATCAAAACCCACAAGGGGCAACACTTTTTAAATGCAATATTGGATGTATACAGCAATCGGGGGACCAAACATGAAATGGGGGGCACATATTTTAAATGGGGGCTGGGCACCACTGGCCCCCCGCTGCCGCTGTCGACGGCTCTGTTTTCATTGTACGATAATACGGGTTTATTGTGGTGTGCAATCTGGACGGGAGCCCTGTATGTGACTGTTGAACACAGACATCTTGGCAGGTAATGCAGAAATAGCGGCACTGCTGATAGCAGCAAGCCACGTATAGTTATATCCTGTGTGAAAAGAAGCATGAGTAAATTTGTACCAATGCTTCCACAAGTTTCAAAAATCCATTGTTAGTGTGAGACTGTGGTTAACATGCTCGAATGAATAGCTTTAATCAAACGACTCTTATGCAGGCGTCTTTTCACGTAGCATAAAAATACGTAGCTTACTGTTAGAAGACGTCTATGCAGACTTGTGGGAACACGTCTTTATTGTTAAGGTTTACTTCTGACTTCTTAGTGAGCACTAAGGGCAAAGTTATGTTTGCTGCCGAGATTTTTCGTAATTCATCTGCTCAGTTTTTTAAAGCCTGCGTGGTCTTCTAACTTTCGCAAGTTGTCCGTCTTGTCAACATATACTTCTACTTCTCATTGCTTCAAACAGTTTTGTGAGTGTCTTTTCACCGCGCATGATGTTCTGGACCTTGATTCTTCTTAAATTATGACTTATTTGTAGAAAGTGTTCGAAAAATGGATATTGGGCAGTTTATGAAAAGAAAAGCATTTCTGCTAGCCGAAGTGCAGAAAATGTTTCAGACAACCGATTGAGAATTGAGGTTCAACCAGCACAGACTAATGGGGTAGAAAGGGTAAAGCGTTTTGTGAACGTCCATTTGCATGGCATCGTCAGTAACCTGTAAAGGATAAGCAAAATTCGGACGTTGCCCCACCCTGGAAAAATTTCTGCTGACGTCCACGGGATGCAATGATTTCGATCTAATTTTTGGGTCATAAAGCGCGGTGCTGTTTGGTTCAAATTTTTTAAGTCACTCAAAAACGATAAATGCCAAGGTTACGAGTTTCCCTGACCTTATATGCCAAACGCAGTGATAAAAAAGCTCTACAATTTTGACGCGTGGTGAACAGCCTAAAAATAGGAAAAACCAGTAAAGGAGCTTTTTGATATCCAAGCGCGAGGAGCCCAAAAGCGCGAGGCCCCGGGCATTTGCCCGGTTTGCCCAATGGTTAATCGGGCGCTGCTTGTGGTACATTTCCGTGACAAGTTTCTGTCTTTTCTGTGTTGTGAAACATCATGTTTTAAAAATGACTTTTCATCACAATGTCAAAAAGAACCTGTTTCATATTTCAACCAATATTCCCGCATTTTTTCGGTATATTGGCTGGCCAGAGGGCTCAGAGACCGATATCGTTGCCTCCACTGCTAGCATCAGTGGAGGCAACTCATCTACCGTGTTTGTCGATCATACATCTTGACGTTCTTCTACTACTGCACTGCTGGTTAAACTGCTATAGTTGTATTTTCATCGTTACGTAGGTCTAAGTCTGTCACAACATGTTCTTCAATTTTCTGTCCTCTCCGCTGGACTTCACTGCCACTGTAAAATTGTAATTTGAATGTTTCTTGACTTGGCTGCAACTTCTTCCTTTATTATTTTTGCTTCTTTTGATTTTTTACGTCTTTCAGAAGTTCAGAACCACTTGGACAAGCTCTAAACTTATTAAGATGACGATCTCCCTTCTGCACATATTTAGTTGTTAATAAGCTCAACAAGGCTGCCACATTTTCATCGCAAAAAGGGAGGACAACTTATGACTGTCACTTACTTGAGTGTATTATCTACACTTAACAATTCAAATAACAATCAGACTTATTGATAAGTTTTAAGCATGCTCTGACACACAGAACGCAATAGCAGGCAACAGAAATTGTATGAAATAGAGTACATGTCGCGGTCGATCGCAAAAAACAGTGTTCTGGAACATTCAGTTCAGAGGCGACTCCAGGTCAAACGCGTCACCCGGACTCAACACGCCATTTTTACCAAGGCCACTGACAGAATGCAACCGTTCGAGGCTTGCATCATTGAAATTTCCATTTGCTTTTATTCTGACTAGCACCATCGTTGCTATGTAACGGTAGTTACGCAACAATGAATTAGAAGTTCTCATGAGAACTCGTCGATTGTTGCGTAACGTATGTTACAGAGCAATTATAATGCCAGTTGGTTCTCTACATACTAGGCTCAGTCATATTAGCCCGTTACTGAACAATACTTTTGTTCGTTTGAAATTATTCTCGACTGGGAAATTGTCTATGCAAATCGATTGCTTCAAAAGACATTCAATCTGATATGAATTATATTTAAAAAATGCTTGTTTGTAGATGGCAGCTCGGGCTTTAACGGATGAGCCCAAGTAAACGCCTGCGTACCAGTGGTGTACAGATATGGAAATTTTGCAACTGGATCCGAAATTTTTTGACAAACTCCATATCCAATCCGTATTCGAAAATTAAAAATTGTGGACACCGATATCCAATCCAAATCCAAAGCCGCCCACTCAGTTGCACATGAGCCAAAATATTGGTTGAAGTGGTCACGTGACAAGTATGATACGCACAAGAAGACGTGGGTTATGGTTTAGGATCAAAGCTAGGACTTAGATTTAACTTAGTCTTCAGTTCACCCACACAAACAAGAAGCCACTAGCATAGCTTGCCAGAGGCAGCACTGAAAACATGACAACACTCGTCCATTGGACTAAGCCGTTACAGATGTCGTTATCAAGTGAGAAGGTTATGCGTTTTGAACTTGTCAAGACCATTTCAAACAACTGTGTTTTTCTAAAGGCAAAAGAGCTTCAGGAGTGCTGTTGCCTCATGAGGCAAAATAGACACTGCCAACATACTTTGTCTTGAATGCCATTGTTGCGATCGGAAATCCCGAGCGACATGTGCGCAAAGCTTCGCACTGTGGCAGCAAGCAACAATAGAGTTCACATGCCATGATCACTCTTCGCGTACGCTATTGTTACGATCAATCGTTGACATCGTTAGTATCACCAGAGATTACACGCCACGATCACTCTATTATTGCTTGTTCGCGCCACATATATGTATGGTGTTGTTCTTCAGGCACATCCCGTTCGTGGTGAATCACACATTTAACGCAACACCACCGGAGAGGTTGCAACACCATGGCTACAACTGCCTACCACAATCAGTTTATAAGAAATCTTGACAAGAAGTGCACAATTCTTTTTCTATATGGTAGCGCAAGTTATAGTTGTGCACAATTCTCATATGTTCTTTAATGGAGATGTTTAAATCAAGTGATAGTCTACAACTAGCTTACATTTGTGTACCTGCTGGACTCCATATAATGCCAAAAGCTATTGTGCATTAATTTAACCATGACAGAACCATCATGATAATTTTGTGTCCAATGAAATCATTTCTGAAAGCAGTGCAATGTAAATGAATGTTCACCTCAATCCCTCTTTCATTTGATACTCTTACTCTTTCCAAACTGAACTTCCAGCACTCTTAGTCCTAGGCTTAGAAAATAAACAACCTTGACATTTTTTGTTAAATCCAACACTTCACAAGTTTTTATCCTCAGTTCGAGTGTATTTCAACCTACAACAACATGGTCAAAATGTTAATACGTTTTCACCATGTTTATTACTCTTATTTAGTTGTGAGGTAAGGCCACTTTGAGTTAAAGAAGTGCGCTACGCCGTTGAGACAGAAACTGGTGTACTTCGTTCAATGCCAAAAAAATATTTGTAAATGCCTTGATAAACACCAATATTGTACTACAGTATGATCTACTAACAAAAATATTTCAAAAATAAACCTGTCTCATCTCAATAACGACGGGCTGCGTCGTAACAAAATTATAGAATCAATCATGCTCTTCTTCACACAGTTCCAAACTACATCTTGCTTGAGATGTCATTGTCCTCATTCTGAAAGAAAGGATCCCGAACGGCGGGGAACAGTGCAGTCTATCGAGAGAAATCAGACAAGTAGATTTTTACTATATGATTTCGACATATCGTAATTTTTCCTCATACAACTATCAGTGTGTTTTTAAAGGTTTTTGAAAGGGTGTCGTTGTGGAGCTTTAGGGTGTCAACACCATTTTCCCTTCTTTGTCTGATACTTTTACACAAAAAACGCAAATGTCCGTCCAAATATGCTCAACTTTTTGAATACGACATTCACATTTGGCAAACAAACTAAAGACAATTTCATAATTATAAAGTTTCATTGTTAACCTGCATACTCATTCATTCACTCATTTTCGTGCCTGCGTTACCTTTGGGGAGAGTCGCTGGCGGCAGCAGCCCTAGGATGACCCGAAATACCTCACGGTCAACAGTAATCTCAGATAGTTCTGCTGGCTCTACACCAAGACGGGACCAAGCAAGGTCGGAGATGTAGTCACTCCACCTGGTCCTTGGACGACTTTAGGGCCGCTTTCCCGTGGGTGTAGACTGTAGCCAGGACTTTCTTGGTCAATCTTTCGCGGGACATTCTGGACACATGGCCGAACTAACATACTGTAGCTGGGACCTCTCGATTCGGAGAAGTGGCTTGATATCCTGGGCGTTACCGATTTCAGACCTGTGCTCTTTGTCGCGAAGTGCCACACCGACAACTCTTCGCAAATATCCCATCTCTGCCGTTTATTCTTTTGACAGTATTCTTTCAGTTTTCACCTAAGATTCATGACCACAGGCGGTGTTGCCACTGGGGTCAGTCTCGTCAACATCAGATTGTCGCCTCCTTCAACATAAAATAACATCAGATTTTTACATTACAGTTCCATATAAGCTAAATCAGTGGTCCTTAACGTTTCAACACCTCAATACCCCTAAGTCAAATTTTCGTCAATCTGCACACCCCTTTTCAGTAGTTTAATAGCAAAAAATGTAAGAAACAAAACAGAACTGGTAAAGAAGTACTCACTAGAGTAGTGAGGTCAATGCAAAGGCTGCACCACATTAATCAGCACTAAGTTTCTACTTCATGTGGGTAGGCTACAATGTTGCTGGATTGCTAGAACGGATGTAATGATTGGATGTTAATGATATTTTATTTTATTGCGGACTCATGGTCCATATCACAGACACAAGAGCACAAAAAGTGTATAGCTGTACATCAGCGCACATTACAGAAACGGTGTTAGCACATGACCAACACTGGGAGGAGCAAAGCAGTTTATCCCCTCCACAGCTGTATCGTTATTCGCAAAAGCACAGAAAAATGGATAACCATACAGTAGGGCATTACACAACCGGTGTTAGTACGTGTCCAGCCTTGAGAGGAGCAAGACCTTTCCCAGCACTTCTTACTTTTTTGTTCTTGGTGTGTACACAGTGTCCACATATTTTACTACACAAAAGCAATACTGGTGAGACGCGAACTCCGAAACAATTCACGGACAACTACTGCATTTGTTCTCCATACAGCAGTGTTGAATAATTGAGGAAAAATGAAGATTTGTAAAAAGCATCAGACATTTGAAGCGATCGAATAAAAAAGTTGAATACCCCCAACGTCTTTACACATTGTTTTGTTGAATATCCTTGTTGAATCCTTGTTGTTGAATATCCTTGTTGAATCCTTGTGTATCCTTGTTGTTAACACATTGTTGAATATCCTTGTTGAATACCCACAACGTCTAATCTCAATAAACCCTAGGGCAGGGTTCCCAACCTGTGGTACACGAAGATCTTCCAGGTGGTACGCGAGAAACTTCTATTTTTTCACAAAAACCTAGATTCACAGCTTTCTAGTTTACGTATCGGGCTTCATTTCTAAACAAATAAATTTTCCTGTAGCCTGCTATTCCTTTTGTATCGCAACATTATGACTTTCGATGCACTCTTAGCAAATTTACGCCACGCATCCACCAAATGGTGGAAGGTAAACAAACACAAATAATCTCATTAAATTTAGTTGTGGTCTTTTGTTGTTACTTTAATGTATATTATTCTTCTGAATAAACTAAGATTTGATCAAAATAGTTGTTCTGGAAGAAGTGGTACGCATTGACAATACGGGGTGCCCACGTGGTACGAGATCGTAACAGGTTGGGAAACCCTGCCCCAGGGGTATTGAGGCCGAACCCCTGAGCTAAATGCTTCCATTACCAATAGTCTACCTAACAAAGTGCCATGAATCTCATTGCCTTAAAGCAGTGGTTCTTAACCGTGGGACACGCCTCCCCGGGGGTGCGCCAATAAATTTCCAGGGTAATGCGAGCTCTTACGGGCGCTACAACATGGAAAGTTTGATCAATACGTATACTAACTAATACACCAACCAATACACTCCAAGTTACTCGAGCGTCTCCACTGGCTGCAGTGTATTTCCGCTCACTTGCAGTATACACTTCCTCGGGCGTCCTGAGAGACACAATACTTCAATCTTTTTAGCGCTGATTTTCGTTCCTGCTTGGTCGCACGCAGCACAAAACCGATCAAATGCTTGGTGAAGACCCTGTTGAGAAGATCCATGCATGTAGTAACATTTCGTCTGCCAAAACCAAACGGTTCATCTTGCAATTCCCACCAGTGACACCCTCGTCGATGCGTTTGTGACTGTCTGTCAAATTCATATAGAGCCGGGCTCTCCAAGTTTTTGTGGGAGGATCACATAAGCTATTAAACAGCAGTTCGAGGGCCGGACATCTTGCGTAATGTGATTTTTTCGGGATATGTTATGAACACATTTTTCGCAATTTTTTCATTATCGGCAAAATGTGTTTTGCGGCCTGGTGAAATGGCTTCGCAAGTCGGATTTGGCCCGCTGGCCCTAGTTTGGAGAACCTTGACATAAACTATGAAGAGTAGTAGTGACAGCACACACCATTGTCGGAGTCCAACACCAACAATGAACGGTTGTAATTTAACTCCGTCGACACGGACACAATCTTATGAGCAGGAATACAGTTACTTGACGGCCAGCAAGAGGCACTCGTCAATATCGTACTCCCGCAACATCCCCAATGCTTTTCACAAGGAACCCGGCAATATACTTTCCCGAGGTCGGCAAAATATGTGTATGCGTCTTTGGCAGGCTCCCAGGATTTATCGAAATTTTGCTGGAGAGTGCAAATTTGTTCTGTAATGCTGCCGGCGCGACGAAAACCGCACTGGGTGCCCTCCAGCTTTGCTTCAATTTTTTCGCCTTATCTTTTTTTAAACAAATTTGGCATACACTCCTCCTGGGAGGCTGAGAAAAGAGATACCCCGGTAGTTGGTACATTCACTCCTGTCTCCTTTGTTGTGTATGGGGATGATCAATTTGCCACTCTTTCGATGCCCTTCCAAAACGCCATGACACTTGACACCAGGGGTGTAATGGGGCAGGAACACGAGGGAACGGCGTTCCCACACCTTGTCATGTTTTGCTTTAAAATGAACGGCGTTCCCACACCTTTTTCATATTTTGCTTTCAAATTTTTGTTAGCACTACTACTACATCCCTACTTGACACACGCGATCAGCCAAACCATCCGGCGTTCTAAGTTCTCCTAATTCACTATCAAACTTTTCGCAGTTAGTTTTAAGCTCGGATTCAGCAGCGGCATAAAATAGTTTATTGATGCACAATTCTACGGAATCTTTCATCTGTGCAAAGCATCCTGTCTGAAAATCTTTGCTCTGTTCTGCCAAGTGAGGTGGCAACGTTGACAAAATGAAAGCACCAAGTTGAAATTTTTTGTTGTAATAAGTCGCAGTAAAACAACGCACATTGCATCATTTTTATTTTGTGACAGCTACTTCACTGCAGCCCAAATACCCAAAACTCACTCCTTGTTCCCAGAGTTGCCTCACTGGACAAACACCTTGTTTTACATGAGCGGTGCAACTGTCGGCCTTTTGCCTTCATTGTAGTCTGATGCATCGCCAGGCAAGCCGATCGCAACGGTGAAACAGTAAAGCACTTCCATAATTTCATTAAAGTGCTTTCGCAGTTTCGTGCACTATACTGTACAAATCTGTAGCAGGAAAGCAACCGACCGAAGCGAGACGGTGATGTACAGATACCATACAATTTTCGCTTCCTATTCTGCACCAGAAAAATTTGTCGGTCTATAACATTGGAGCCGTCTGTTGCAATAGCCAGGTGCAGAAAAACATGTTTTCTTCAAATCGTTTTACTTCAAGGCAAGGTAAAACCATATCTTGATATCTTGGCCTTCAGAATTTAGGGTGTCATTGCAAAATTTTAGGGCGTCATTTTGACACCCAAAAACGGCTTACAAAAAACACTGCAACTATTATTCCATATCAAGATTTTTTGCACGGCCAGATTTTATTTCATTTGGATAATCCGGATCCGGATGAAAGGAAAACGATATCAAATCCAATCCAAATCCAAAAAATTCAAATATCCGGCCGGATTGCACTCCAAAATCCGGATCCTGTAAACCACTGCTGCGTACTTGGCTCATTCATATTCCCGAATTGACAATCATTCGTTTGAAAGTATTTTCGAATGCGAGCTGTTCACTAGACTGGAATTCACATTCAATGCCCTATGGCAGTAGTTTTCAATGTAAGATCGCGACTCCCAGAGCCAGTGCTCCCTCTACGGTGCGCAAATGCGCAGTGGCAACAGACCACTTGTGTAGTGAAATCTCAATCTCGCGCACTAGCAACAACAGTCCAGATTTAATATCGTATATATACCGCATAGCCTCTGTAACGCTTGAAACGCTTTGCTGCCTATGTGTTTACATGGTTGCGCAATTGCATGCGCACTAAAAGACACATTTGCTTAGTGTACACTTTTTTTTAGGGAACGCTGCCCAGATAGTGGTGAACCATTTTTGGAGGGGTCGCGAGCATGGGCGTCCGCAGGGGTGGCAAAACGGGCATTTGCCCCCCCCTGGAAATTGGGACTAAGACGCAAAAATTTCTTGAAAACGTGAAATCAGCAGTTTAATTCTGATTAGTTCGGTTAATTCTTGCAATGAGAGTTTGTTTGCCGATATGACGCTCACACTGCACAAGAGTCAGGTTCACTGTTTTGGTAACATACAGGTATGAGCTTGCAGTTCACAAAATCCGCTTCTTTGCCTGCAGAGGCAGGTTGCGAAAATCGGGAGCGAATTGTTCTACTATTGGTCTTTGTTGCGTAACAATAACATGGCAACAAATTTTCGAAGATGCCTTTTAAGTCACGGTGGTGTAGGCGTTTTGCCGAATGTAACTATTGAAGGCAGACATCTTGGCAGGTAATGCAGCAAGACGGTGACTGCTGATAGCGGTAAAGAACGTAGGTTTATACCAGTGGTGGGCGAATTGCGCGTCGCCGACATAGTTTGTGAGGCTCTTCTAGATGCAATATCTCAAACTTATAGAGAGTCGTTGCCTCATGTTTAACGTTTGTTTCATTTGTCAAATGTGTTTACACAAGTTCGTGAAGTTAGTAACCAGCAGTGTTCCCTGTAAGAAAATTTTACATTGAGCAAATGTTTGTTTTGGTCCGCATGCAATTTCACAACCATGTAGACCAGCTATGTCCAACCCAAGTGGCTTACTGGGCCAAAAATCATGTCGCTAGCTTAACCAGGGCCGCTCATTTGATGACATATTAATGAGGGCCGCACATTGAATGACTTACTTAGATCTGAGCAAACCAAATTTAGCTGAAGCTAATACACTGAAAGCGTTCGAATCCTAATTGCAATGTTAACACGTGATAAAGTGGCACTGAGGTCCACCTACATCGAAAGTGTCAAATTCAAGGTTAACAAAATAAGGAAAGGTTGTCAGTTTGTAGGATACTGTTACTACAGCGAAAACCTAAACTGGGCCGCATGCGGCCCGAGGGTTGGACATAGCTGATGTAGACAGTAGACACAAGACTAGTTAAACGTTTCGAAAGGGCTATGATGTCTATACGATATCACGTTTTGAATGTTGCAAGTGCGCAAGAATGAGATGTCACTGCGTAAATGCTCTGGTGGTTCTGCGCAGTTGCGCACCTTAGAGGTAACATCGGTCACCAGGAAGTCTGCGCGAATTGAGAACAACCATTACGACAGTGAACCTGAATCGCAAGTTAGGCTACTTAAATTCCCAGAAGAAAATTGAAAATTTTTCAAAGACACGTATTGTCAAACGCAATATGTCCTTTTCCCAATGTCAAAATGAGAACGACTTTTTCCCGAAGAAGCAATTGCAGAACACAAAGTGGAAGAATACTAAAATAAATTGTAGGACTACTGGAGGAATTCCAAGCCAGATTTGACCATTTCCAAGAGTTGAAACCATGCTTAGCATTCCTGTTATAAATCCATTAAATGTTAGTGTATCGGTGACGGTGATGGCTGTCAGTTCGCTAAACGTTTGTCACAAACGTGTCTGCTGTAGAAATAAAACTGACCGAAATGCAAGAAAATCTGGCTCAAAAACATTTCAGTCAATGCCATTCTACACTTTATTTCTGGCGACAGGTTCCAGAAAGTAAGTACCCAGAATTTAAAATACCAGTGTATAACTCATTTCTGTGTATGGCACAACATATTGCTGTGAATTTTTTCCCTGCAATGAAGTTGCTAAAATCTTCATCCATCGTGCAACCCTGAAAAAGGAAGACTTGGGAGAATTAACTCGCACAGCTTTAGCAACGTACTGTCCAGATTTTCGGCGACTAGAAAATCAAACAAAAACTTAATACTGACAATTACTGTACATCATTTAATGTAAAGCTTGTATTCTTCACCGTATTTGCATTGACACTACAAACTGGTTTTGCGGCTCGCTGGTGTTTTTTGTTTTCTGCAAATGACTCTTCTATTGAACACGTTTGCCCACTACTGGTTTATGCTATGTGTGAAGAAACATTACCTCAACAAAGCGCATTTTTTGCAACCATTGCTCGCTCTAAATGTGCGCAAATGCGCAGTACCACCAGACCACTTGCGCAGTGAAATCTCATTCTCACGCACGTGCAGTTGCAAATTTCCAACACGTTGGAGAAGCACGAAAACAGGGATAAGCTATTTGAATTAAATGTGTAGTTTGTTCGTATTTTCATACGATTTTACACTTATTCCAAAATTTCACAAAGTTTGTAATTCATTTAAAACTCTACTAACTCAGTCTTAATTATCCATGCTCACTAAAACAAACATTTGCTCAGTGTAAAGTTTCTTACAAGGAAAACCATGTATGCAAATGTTGCCATAATGCTGGGCATTTTTGTATACGTCCGTTTGCATTGCATTGCCAACAGCCTGAAAAAGATCAGCAAAATGTCGACGTTGCCCCCTCCCCCTGGAAAAATTTCTGCGGACGCCCATGGTCGCGAGAAGATTTTTTTATGGACACAGCTGCATTACATTTGGTTTGATCGAGTTTTAGATGGAGGTCTTTGGTGATGGTGGGTTGCTACCAGAGATGATCGGATAGTGGATTTTTACTATCCGATCCTATCCTGTTTTTGAAAAACGATATCCGTATCCGATCCGAATCTTTTTTCGTTTAAAATCATACTATCCGTATCCGAAAACTATCCGAAAGTCTGTTATGATGCACATCATACATTTTTGTATAGTGTCTATTTTGCCTTTAGCTGAATATGATTGGCTGAAGTAGTCACATGACAAGTTTGGAACGCATGTCCTACTTACGTAGTTGATCGTGACATCTGTAACAGCCCAGTCCCACATACATGGACAAGTGTTGTTATGGTTTCAGGGCTGGCAAGCAGTTAGCAGCTTCTTGTTTGCATTTAGTCAGTACTTCTCAACCCCAGGGTTGCGACGCAAATGTGGGTCGCCGTTTAATTTGGTTGGGTCGCCGACTACAGTAGTTTACATCTGTAAAAATAAAACCATTTTTATTGTGACTTGGTGTTTATAGTTAGATTAATTGTCGACTGCGGTTTGACTGCTTTTTTTTATTACGTAAAAGTTTGAATGCTGAACACAAACATCTAATATACTTTTCCGATGTGAGATGTCTATCTCGTGGCAAAGTTCTGGAGAGATTCGTTACTCTGCGCAAGGAGGTGAGAGAATTTTTGATGCAGAAGAAGCATAACGTGGCAGAAAAAAAAGTAGTTGATCAAAACCGCTATTTCTTGTGGCATACCTTTCTGATATATTTTCTCAGCTGAATATGAATCAATCTTTGCAAGGACCAAATATAATGCTGGTCGACGTATCTAAAAAACTGCTTGCTTCTAAGGAAAAGTTAAGTTCTGGAAAAGAAAGATAGAGTCTCAGAAAACAGCATAATTTCCTGTTTTTAATCAGTTTCTGGAAGATATTGAGGAGCTGTGTTTTCATGATGTCCAGCTGGATCGTTATCGAAAAGCATATGGCTTCATTCATGCAAGAATTTGCTTTGATTATCCCCACAAAACGAAACGAATTGGAATGGGTGCGCAATCCATTGCTTTTGATGTTGATACATGGCCGGAAAGCTTTATGACTATTTCTGGATTTCGAGAGGAATTTATTAACATTCAGTGCGAGAGTTTATTGAGGAATGCCTTTAAGAAATAAAACCTTGGACAAAAATCAAGAATGAAAAGAGTATTGTTGGTACGCAGGCAGTAAAAGCATTACTGCCATTTGTTACTACCTGCTTGTGTGAGTGTGAGTTTTTTGTGCTTACACAGATCAAAACAAAGACGAGGAACTGTCTTGAGCCTGAAGACGACATGAGATTGACTTTGAGCAAGATTGTTCCAAATTTTGACAAAGTTGTGGAAACGATACAAAATCAGAGCTCACATTGCTTAAATTCGAACCGTTGTTATGACTATGTTTAGGCCTTTGTTAAACTGTCTTGCGTTTAGTTCACTTGTTATGCTTGCAAGAACATGTGTGAAAAAGAATGGGTCGCCAAAGCTTAGCTATCTATTTACCCTTAATATTTGGGTCGCTACAAAAAAACGGTTGAGAAGCACTGCATTAAGTGAACTGCAGGCTAAACCCTAACTCTAAACACTGAACCACTAAACCTAAAACTTGACTCTAAACCTTGACCATAAGAACTGATCCTAAACCCTAACCATAAACTTAAACCCCAACCAATTGTCTCTGCGTATTGTACTTGTCACATGACCACTTCAATCAATTGTGTTCAAATGAAGGCAAAATAGTCCCAACACAGGTTTTGCCTCATGAAGCAGAATAGACACTACCTGCCTCAATGCGTTGTGCCACTGTTGCGCTCGGAAAGTCTGAGCGGCAAGTGCGCAAAGCTTCACACTGTGGCAGCAAGCAACAATAGAGATCACTTTTGTCGTCACCATTAGTAAGTACTATCAACTGTTAACTAGCTTCACAAGCATCATCAGAGGTCACTCTAAAAGATCACTCCATCGGGAGCACTCTATTATTGCTTGTTCGCGCTACATATATATGGGTGTTATTCTTCGCACACATCGCACACATCCCGTGAATCGCACATTCAACGCAATGCCAACCGAGAGATTGCAACACCACTTTGAGCCCTGTCATGCTTATAAACAGAAGGTTGGGCATATCTTGCAAGCTTGACGTATCGTGTTACCTAAGTACTTTTCTGAGCCAATTGCATTAAAAAGCAAGCTGAAGTTTTGCCACACAGTCCCGTCGCCACAGGGGGGGCTTTGGTGGGCTTAGCTCCTCCGCAACAAAGCTCCAAGCCTCCCCCAATTGAGATATGAAGCACTATAAACAGTAATGTTTGTTCAAATTTCAGAATATCCAGCCCCACTGCACAAATGTAAAGCCCCTCTGTTGAAGACTTTCTGGTGACGGCTCTGTTGGCACATCAAGCTTTTCGTTAGCAATGTCTTCGGTAACAATGGTTAGATTTTAACACATCCATGAGTTCACATTCATAATTCATTGATTAATCCTACCCATTGTTACACTTTAACCAAACCTACATGTAACTACCATAACAATGCTAGTCTACAAACAATACACTGGCTTAAAATGTGTCATTTATATTGGAATGACTGACTAAAAATTCAGTCTAACAAGTCAATGTCACAAAACAACAATTTTTCATATCATGTTTTAAGAAAAAAAGCTATCTGGCCTGGTATCATCCAACAACCAGTCAATGCAGGCTCACGTAGAATAAGCGTGAAGACTACAAGGCCTGGGGTAGACAGACCATATTAAAGGAGCTACAGTGCTCTAGCTAGTCTAGACTACAGATCACAGTACGCCTACACTAGCTAACTTTAGTCCAGGTACGCAGCAAACAACGTCCTTAATCAGGGGCGCAACCAGCTCTTCATTTCGGGGGGGCAATTTTCATTCGATGACGTCATCGTGTTTATTCAACCGTGATACAACTTTTTCGCAAGCGGTCACAGATAAAGTTCTCTTCGCAACATTTCCGAAAATGAGAACTTTTTAGTTTTAATCAAGCCCGTAACTAGGAGGTGCAGGTATGTGCGCAATTTTGTTGTAAAATGTGGGGAACAACTTGGTGCGAAATCAATATAGTCATCGGATCGATTCAGAAGTACAGTTAGATTCATTTTCGCAATCTTGTTTTTCAGAGGTGTTTTGAAAGCAACACTAATCACGCTTTGTCCTTACAGATGATTTACAAATTAATATACTTACATTTGTTGCTTGTACGTACTACATGTATATTTCAGCAACATGATCAGCATTCCACACTTTTACACACGTACAGCGTGACCACACAAAACGGCATCTGCTCTTACAAGTAAAAGCCATGAACTTGGCAATAAACATGTCAACATTCAAGATTAGCCGACAATTTAATGCTGATAATAGGGCAACTTTTTATTGACCTAAAAACTAAAAACAATTGACTTTATTGACCTAACAAAATTTAGACTGAATAAATGATATTTCTCGAGAATTTCTTCAGATGTTATATTAAAACGAACATTTATTGAATGAAAACACACAAATTCTCAACGAAACTTGCGACACAAGTCTATTTGCTATTTATTTTAATTTTTAAACTGGGATTTCATCCATCCAGGTTCAGAGTTCGTGTGACAAAAATTCCGGTTCAGTGTTCCAGGGATAATGTGTAAGCTTTTATCAGGCATATCGAAATTATCATTTTTTCTCACCAACACTAAAAAGAAATTTTGACTAATAAATGATAATCATAAAAAATTGACTTTATTTCCCTATGAAAAGAATATTGACCTAACGGTAAAAAATGACTTTTTATTGACCTATCAAGTTAAGAATATGAAACTTATTCTTTCTATCCGGAGTTCTTGCAAAGAATCACGTCATTCAAGCTTACTACCAAAAAATTGACTTTACTGAAAAAAATTGCCCTACTGATAAGCTATTAAATTGACACTTCTGCTAATCAAAGGAATAGCTTGTCTGTACACGTCTAAAATAATGATTCTGCTAGACTGCATGAACAGCAAATCTGCCCATCCTAAAACTAAATCTCCACAATAGTGCTGCTTTTAGTCTTCGGCAAAAGCTTCGCAGAGATTTGCCTGAAAACGTAACTTTCTAAGATTTATATTATGAACTTGCATCTTCAAATTTTGATCTCTCTTCTGAATACGTGACAACCAACGTTAGAGCAAAACCAGTTATATTTCTGCACGAAATAAATCATTGCTGTACCGTGATCTCTCACACGTGCAGCTGTTAAACTCTTATTGTCTCAAGAAAACACACACGGTAAAATGTCGGACAGATGCAGTCAACAATATTTCGTGGTCACTAGAAAATGATTTTATCGAAGCTAATATCTATAAAAATATCAGAATTAATGATACCACACTAAACTCTGTTTCAACATCAGCTTGGTTATGTGCAACATCTAACATGAAAAAGCAGTGGCGTAGGCTGCAAGTAAACCTGCCTAACTTTTCGTCTTGTTGTAGCAATTTCATCAAATCGTTTATCAAGATTTTTGAAACTTTAGTTGAATATATTTGCTGTGAGAAAGTTTCTGCAGACGATATTGCGACTGGTGAAGCTGCCAGAATGTCAGATACAAGAGATTGGACTGAATATCAGGATATATTTAATCACTGACGCTATTGTTTTAACCTTAGATACGAGACTTCGTCTGCCAACTGAAATAGCCTACTCTTAAAAGGAATGCAACTTTAACTTTGTTAAGAATGGTTAGGACAGGCTCGCCACCAGATGTGGGTGGGGCCAGCAACTTTTGCTAGGACTACCTAAACAACACCTAAAAACTTTGAGGCTCTTGTGAAATTCGAATTTCCCTTGCAACGTTAGAGCTTGGCTGTGAATTCTCACAACAGTTAAGCACTGAACATAAAATGCAAAAATGCTTAAATTGTAGCCTACAGTAACCCCAGGAAAACGTAAAGCTAACACAATGTGAACATACGAGAATGATGTTTCTGTCACTAGGCATAGTCTACTGCGTGAAAACGTTGCTCCACTGGTGTGATAGCAATGCAGTATTGCTGACGTTTCAAGAGTATGCAAACTCTCTTCATGGGAAGTTGGCAAGAAACAAAATCAAAGCGTACACACACTGCATTTCTGAAAATTTTCAGTGTTACACGAACAAAAGGATAAAAAATGCCTTAGAAATAGGCTACCAACATTTTAAACGATCTCCCAATTCCAACATATTTGTTGTTAAATACCAATCATTTACGAATTTTTCGATGAGATTGTCTGTCTCAAAATATATCTTGTGAAGAGATAAGTAAGACAAAGAAAAATTCCAGTATTAGAAATGATTAGAATACAAAATTTCAACTTTATCATTTGAAAGTTTCTGCAAATGTCAAAATTGCTATAGAATATTTTGAAATTTTCGGGGGGGCAAATTCCTCAAATGCCAGTGCTGGGAGTTTGCGACAGGTAGTCCGCAAGTCCGCAACTGCGGAGCAAACTTTTTCATTGCGGATTTTCGACACGCAAATTTAGTGTTTGCGACTTGCGCTTTGCGTGCGCAATTTTCATTTTTGCGCGTAGTCCGCAACCGCAAACGATTCCGTGTCCACCAAGATTCCGTGCTTGGTGTGAATATATAAAAAGTGCCTCTGCTCCTTACCTCACATGTCGAAGAACCTTAATGTCCATTCTAGCGGAGCGCTTTCGTGCATCTCAATCTGCCCTCACCCATTTGTTTTCTCAAATCAACTTTGTTGCCACTACTGCTGATTGCTGGTCTGCTCATAATCGATCGTTTTTGGGCATGACTGCACACTGGATCGACCCTTGTGATCTGTCAAGAAAAGATGCTGTGCTCTGTTGCTGAGAAGTAGATGTAAGCCATACCCATGATATTCTTGGTGCAGTTGTTGATGATGTTCATCGGGAATTTGACATCATACACAAGGTGAACATAATATTTTAAACTTAGTCACAAACTAATGTGAAATGCAAATATTTATCTTGTAGCCTAACACAGATAGTAGGCATACTTGTTGCATTGTGTGCAAGTTCTAGTAAGAGCATGGCGAAAGATGAAAAATGATAACGACAAAACTTCAACCAGAAT
>Ga0210059_1006439_pt1 | contig 18817 bp, 10 predicted proteins | sample Ectturendosymbi2_FD_188042 | JGI IMG/M metagenome (GOLD analysis project Ga0210059, IMG submission 188042) | Ecteinascidia turbinata endosymbiont from Florida, USA - Sample 2 (SPAdes) (version 2) | ecosystem: Host-associated > Tunicates > Ascidians > Unclassified | place: Key West, Florida... | reverse complement strand
CGCGACAAAGTGCGCAGCTGTGAAATTCCCAGAGCCCTGAATATTGAACCACTTCTCCGAATTGACAGATAATGGCTACGTTGGTTCGGCCATGTGGCCAGAATGCCCCACAAAAGACCGGCGAGCCACGTTCTTCTGGCTAAACTCACAGGAAAGCAGCCCGGAGGTCGTCCAGGGCCAAGTTCAAGTGACTTCACCTCCGACCTTGCTCGGTCCCGTCTTGGTGCGGAGCCAACAGAACTATCTGAAATTGCTGATGGCGGTGAGGTATTCCAAGTCCTCCTGGGGCTGCTGCCCCAGCGATCCTCCCTCGAGGAAAAGCGGTCATGCAAATGAATGAAATGAATAACATATGCGTTTTTTAGTTGATTAATCGATGTCTAAAAGTGCTCAGCTAGCGAGTGAACAGTTTCCTTAGACGGATAGATTTGATTAATGCGAACCTGGAGAAATGATTTGCCTACAATTCATGATATCTTTCACAGGAAATAAGACGGAAAAAGAGTTTCCCGTAAGTTCAGATACCACCATTGTTGCGTCAGGGTCGTAATGCGGCCTATGTGTCACCTTATAACTGCTAATGTAGCCCACGGTTCAATTTGAGTGTGAGACCCCTGACTTACGAGTATTCAAAACAAAATCATTGTGGAAAATTCTAGTCTATTTCACGTAGCTTTTCCGTGTTGAAAACTGATTTTCATCAAATAAATAATTTAAAATAAATACCTTATCTTCCCTTGGTGTTCTTTGTTGTTCTTGCAATGCCTTGCATGAAATAGTTTTTCATACATTAGTGTAGGGAACCGACTTAGGGTCCTCTATGCTTGTGAGGGATGTGTTGCGATTCCACAGAGATTCCTGCTAGTTCAGGGTTCAGCCCAGTTGTTGCACGAGGACAGATCAGACTATCAATTAAACGACCTGTCGTCTAAGAATCTCCAAGACGACGCATAGCAAAATAAAAGCTCTCGCCATTTTGTTCGACAATAACTCTTCAACGCACTATAAGATTGTTTCTCTCGCTTGATGCACCAAGGAAACACAAAACTTTGCAAAACTACTTGCATGTTTCAGGTTACGTGGGGTCCGGTTTCATATTTAGCTTCCCTGGCAGGGGGGCAATTCTCACATCTGCCTCCCGTCAGTTGCGTCACTGGCTACATGATATATTTTATTTACATGCAGTAGGCTGTCCCTACTCAACTGCAACAAGTTACGAGCTGGTGGCTTGGCTTAGTTTATGGGAGGGCCTGCAAGTTGTCTAAATAACCTATGATTTGGTTGAGTTAATTCCTGGCTGGAAGGGTGGGAATGCTTTCGCATTAATCGTTACATAACAGTGGTAAATGTTTTTTCAGTATCTCAATGACTTTGGCATTAGGGCGCGGACTGCTGACTCCATTATAGGAACTGTACTAGATTTGTTGATACAATGATGCGTGATACAATGATCAGTGTATTGTACATAGCTTAGTGCAGTAGTTTCTAGTAATTATAGCTAATCAGTAATGTTAAAAATGAAGAAATACGTAAGAAGTATCACTTCTCAGAAAAGGACTAAATCACTTTGAAGCTGAGTGAATTACGTGTGGTTGCATTTGCACAGTTCGCAAGAAAGAGTGAAAAGATCATTGCGACTTTGTCGATATTGAGTACCAAAAACGTATTTCTCACAGCGTAGCCAAATGGTTATCACTTTATCCTAGCTTGCCAAGGATGCTTCACATGTACCCAGCTTCACATTCTTACTTCACGTCCATCGATAACCCAACTGTTGTGTAGCAAAGCAATTGCATTGTCTACTACATCTAAAAGAACTTAAAATTACAAAAAACAGAACTTAAACGACAACTTAAAGACTGCTGAAAGGCTGCTGGACAGTTGCTGGAAAGCTGCTGGAAGGCTGGAAATACAGCAGCCTCAACCAAAGAAATCCGAAGTCATTGAAGCATGAAAAACGTCATATCTTCAGAAACAACCGGATTGGAAGTTTACAGATAAAAATGGTGGTGTTTCCTAGCGTCACAGGAAATGTCAATACCTTTAGGTACTTCTTAGGGACATTCCAAGCAAAGCGAGTATATAACAGCCTGATTTTTCATTTCAAGTTCAGAGTTCTACTAGTATCACTCTCTGACGGTACAGCTCTCCTTCCATTGTATCAACCCACTTTGGTTTGTGCAGTAGAAGTAAAAAAACGAAGCTCTGCCTTGCAGTATCCTGAGGCTTGGAAGGAATATTGTAAGTGCTGAAATCGCTCACGGGGGATGCCCTGTGACCGTACTTTTAGCTTGAGTCTTCACACTAAAAATGAAGTTAGGTTCATTTTTAACAAACAGAAGTGGCATGTCCCAACAGGACTCTATCACTCTGTTCTATAAAACGGCTTGTCCGAGTTAATTTATGACAAACTGTTTCATCAAAACGGCTTGTTAAATCTCTGCCACTATGAACCGTGAGTTCTAGATGACATATTTGGACATAACTTAAAATGTTTGTCTTAACGAAACTCTATCACTCTGTACAATAAATCAACTTTGTCAGAACTTTGTCAGAATGAAGTCCTGTCACAATTAACGAAAACATTAGAATGTCAAAACTACTTACAGTTAAAACAAGTTATCATCAGGGTTAAAACGTTTACAAGTCAATAGACTTTGCTTACCTGGTAAACCAGGAAACACCTAAGGTATTAAGATAGTGACTCATAGCTTCTTGACTGAGGCGAACTCCTGAAACAGGAAATGCCAACCATGGTCAGGCGATTTAATATAAGTCCTACTTCCAATAGAGATAAGTTACCTAAATAGATAATTTCTATAACTGTTTAAAACTATGTTGCTAATCGCAGATACACCTTAGAAAAAATACTCTGTGTCTGTAAGATGCGAGAGAGCTTGTATGAACTATAAAAGAATCTAATTGGTAAGTACTCTTATTTAACAATGCGACAATGATATTGTGAACAATAAAATACATCTTAACAAGTCTTATTTGTGTTGAATTCTTATAAATGAAATTAGGAAGGTGTCAGAAGCAATAGGGGGATCAAACAGGCATTGACCTGCGAATATCTTCCTTGATGTAGCTGCTAAGACGAACCCATGAGTTAGCCATAGTTACATCTAAATGCCGGCTTTTAAGTTCCATTATAGACTAAAAGAACAGTACAGTTGTGCTGAAACGTTTTTTTGGAAATAATCTGAACGAACTCTGTTTCACACATTGACACTTGCAATGTTTTGTGGTTGCTTTTAATGAACAAAATCAGCATATTGAGAAGTCAAAAGCATCAGTTGTTAAGGTTGTATCGTGTTTCGCCACTGTGAAGGCAAGAATTCAAGTGAGAAAATCAGATACACATACCAAGCCAAGTCAAATCAGCACTAAGAAAATTCAGAGAAGGCAGGATCGTGACTGCTATTTATTCAGGTCCGATGTATCTGTATTGTACATGTCTGCTGTTGCACATCTGGCTAAACAGACCCCTTTATTTGCTGCATTTGAATGCCTTGACTTGATTCTTCCGTTTGCAAATAACTAAATGGGAAAATGATGAACCATGTGAGCAGTATCTGCTTGATAGAAACGTTTCTATTAGCAATGTCAAAATTGATTGAGAGTTGTTGCCTCGACTTTATCGTTGGTTTCATTTATCAATATGTTTACACAAGTTTGTGAAGTTAGTCACCAGCAGTGTTCCTGTAAGAAAAGTTTACATTGAGCAAATGTTTCAGCGCTCATTCAATTTCACATCCATGTAGACCAGAGTCTCAAACACGCGGCCAGCGGGCCGCATGTTGCCCCCGAGGGCATTTTGTGCTGCCCGCGATGCGTTTTGGGTCATTTCATACTATCAACATTCAAGTTTTTTACTTTATTCACCGATGTTTAAAAGTGCTCCGCCAGCGAGTGAACAAGTTTCTTTTAAGAGAACGTGGAGGCGGCTAGAAATGATTTGGTTATAATTCGCGATATATTTCGCAGGAAATATAATGTAAAAGCTGTTTCTTGTAAGGTTGAGGTATCGCCATTGTTGCGTCAGCGTCATAATGCCTTCCTCGGGTTGCTTTATTGGTCCTAATTTGGCCCTCGGAGCAAAGTTTCAGAAAATATTTGAAATTTTGTGTTTGTTTTTGTGTGATTATCTGCGCACCATCAAGACGGCATATAACTCTTGTGAGCAGTTAGCAGCAAGTCTAAGGAGAACCGGGCTTGTGGTAACTACTACAGTTATACGGAATAATATATCATGTTTTCAAAAGGTGTGCCTGTGTAAACCACGTGATCAATCAACTGTTGGTGAATTTGAAATTCAGCTAAATTGGTTGTGGAACTCACACCGGAGCGCAAACAAGCGATAAATTTAGATTGAATGACACTTGTCACGCTCGACGAAGATCGAGCGATTGCATATCAACTAAAGCAGCTGCAAGAAAGAGAGGAGTCGGAATTTGGGAACCTGGAGTGTGCAAACGTCTGAAGGTTATCCACCTCCTGATTTATATACAGTATAAGTGCACCCCTAAATTAGAGGCAAGTCCAGTAGGGTAACTGCGTTGTTTCGCGTAGTTGCTTTACAGGATTATAAACACTAGCTCGCATTGCTTCATTGAACATGCCGAAATATCTTGAACCAAAATGAATAACAGCAGATCTGGTAATGCTGGAAATGTTTGTAAAGAATCCCCACGGTGAAGCTCCGAGACGGCGATCGACTACCAGGATTCAGCATTGTTTGCAATTTTTCCTCTCTGGTTACGACGATGAACGTCATTCCTCGCATCAGGGCCCCGACAAGGAGGCTGGGGTAACGTCCCGAGGCGGCACTTTTCAGGTGGGCGACACTTTTGGTGAAAAGAATGAGTAGCAAATGGTCTTTCACGAATGAACCTGAAGTTATATTTTGGTTTTAGAATTTGGTTAAGATTATACATACAGTACGTTCCGGTTTGGCCGGGACTGTCCCAGTTTAAACGTCTGTCCCGGTGTCCCGTCCCGGTTAGCAAAATGTTCCGGAATTTCCCTTCAGTGAAATTTTCAAAATTAACCCCTGCCTGATGATGCATTGTTATGAAATAATTCCGTCGTGAAAGACTAGATTTTGCTTTAACCCGTGGCTTGGGGGGCGGCACTTTTTGAGTGTGTGGGGGGCAGCACTTCCCCATGTCGGGGCCCTGCCTCGATTGTGCTGCGAAGTTTGAAATGGCGTTCACGATTTACAAAATATAATTGCTTTTCGGTCACAATCAATTTGAAATAAGTGCTATGGTTACAGTCACGGCACTATTTTTAAACTTTTAGTTTCTGAAGAAACTTGTAACTTAATGTGTTATTGGAAGAGAAAGTCAGAGAAAGTATAGAGTTTCTTTGTTCTAAGAAACAAATCAAAGCGCGTTTGGCCAAAGTGGACTTCACGACGTAAGTTCAAGTCTTTTGTGGAGGATTGTCTTTCCTGAAAAATTATACCACGATTGATGAAAGGATCAACAGCACTTAGAACATAAAACAGTTATCCACAAATTGACAATTGACAAAGTCGGCGATATCTCAGCAGTATCTTGTTTTCCTTTCAATTTCAAGCCTTAAATCAAAGCGCCTCCGCATGAAGCGCAGTTCAGTCTTCTGCCTACCAACAATGGCTCTAATCCGACCAACACAAATAATAGGAACTAATTAAACCTGTAAATATCAACTTAGTTTGAAGCGAAAGTTGCAAAGGTTTCTTTGTTTGAAAATATCGGTACATTCATAGCCGAGATGCTTCAGAATATTCCACATGCAAAGGCGTTCCTAACGTTACACACAAAAACGTTATGCACGATTGCAGCATCGGCTACTTCATCAAAAACCTACGTGTTTGATATCTCCACCAACTTTTCATTCGTGGCATTTTGTCCACCATCTGTCAGGTGCAAATCAGAGCTTTTATTGGTGAATTTCAAATGGTGGGAATAAATCGTGAGCATTAATTTCTTTCTTCTTGTTTGGTTTCTCAAAAATTTAGGGAGGTGATCAAGTGTCGTGGATCAAATAAATATGCTTGCAAGTCCACCTCCAAATGAAAGGCTTTCATTTTACGCGTATTCAAAACAAAATTATAGTGGAAAATGCTAGCCTACTTCACCTAGCTTTCTTTGTTGAAAACTGATTTTTATCAATTAAGTATTGATATAAAAATCTTTGTTTGGTGTTTTTTGTTGTTCTTGCAATGCCTTGCATGAAAGAGTTTTTCATACATTAGTGTAGGGAACCGATTTAGGGTCCTCGATGCTTGTGAGGAACGTGCTAGGATTCCACAGAGATTCCCACTAGTTGAGGGTTTAGCCCAGACTATCAATTAAACGACCTGTCGTCTAAGAATCTCCAAGACGACGCATGGCAAAACAAAAGCTCTCACCATTTTGTACGATAATAACTCTTCAACGCACTATAAGATTGTTTCTCTCGTTTGATTATATGCAGTTACTCAACAAACTCTTCAATGCGCTCGAAAATGAATTCAGAACAACGTAAAGTTTTTCGTAACGTTTTCAAACAATTCGTTAACAACAGCATTGAACGTTCGTAAGAGCGACCGGAACATCGACAGATTGCATTGACGTATGTTAGCAGGTTATCGCGTCGACTGTTTGACTGTTCGTAAACGCGTGCACTGAATCACGAATATCACAAACAGAAATTGTCTCAAATCAACGCACAGGACACATAAAGAACGTACCCACTGTATACCCTTTTCGAGAAATAGGCTTGGATAGTATCGCGAGAGCCTACACGTAAAGCATGAATTAGCTTATGTAGGGTGTATTGTTTGGAGAGGTTTTTGTTTTTCAAAATTTTTATTGCATTTTTAGGAGAGCACACAGCAATAAATGCGAAAGAAACGCTCGGATCCTCCATGCATGCTTGCAGGAGATCATCTCTAGTTTGTAGCGGCAATGATTCAATGCAGTGTGGCAGAAAAATTCAAAGCCACTGGAGAAGTTAAGACGACAAAAACGCAAAAGCAAAAATTGGCAACCGCCGATGCAGCACGGAAACAAAAACGTCGCAAAACTACCTGCACGTATCAGGCGCAAAAGCGCAAACGAAAATAAAGCACATAACAATAAATGATGATACAAGCGATTTCGGTAAAGGCGTGTGTATGGCGATTATAAGAACAGAACAGATACGATCAAAGAATAAAATCACGCAGCAACACAACAAAAAATACAAACAATAGGATATTAACCCACTTTTGAGGCTTCACTCTGCTGTTGCATTTGTACCAACTGGGGCTGAACTACAGATACACGAGCAATGCCCGAGACAGTCTATAACTCAAATAACTTCAGGTTCAACTGAAGATTCCACCTCTCCCTGAGATTCCTAGTCTGTGTTAAGCTGTGTTACACGATTACGTAACTGAAAAAAAACGTGCAACCCCAAAATGGGAATGCTCGTACCAGAGGACGGAAACTATCATTACTATGGCGGACAGCAAGATAAGAAGGTAAGTCAGACGTGAAGTTCAGAAATAAGTAAGAACAGTGAGAATGGTGATGAAAGAGGAACAGAAAGAAAGCTGAATAGCCGGCCTGTTTTTTCCGTGGGGGCTTTGGGAAGTTAGTAATGAAGAACTTCCCGAACTTCATAGATATCGTGTCCAAGTTCGATGATGTTGAGAAGATGATGAAAATTGTCCTCGACAACAGAAACAGTTTGCTGATTTCATGTTCGGTGGAGAACGTGGAGAAATAATGGTGATAATTTGTAATGACACCGAAATTGGTCACAGCTAAGAGCTGTGTGGCGGCGAAAAGACTTCCACTTGAATGTTGAAACGCTGAACTCGATGTATTTGATATTCCTCGAGAGATTGTGGGTCTAGAAAGACGACGTTTCCCGAGTGAAGTTGGACTAGCACTCGCCCGCAAATCTCATCCTGATAAGTGAAGGACGATCGAAGACCATACGTCCGACCATACTGCAGAGAACGTAAGTTTTCGTTCTTTCCATGCAGGCCAAATACTGTAGGTTGGAAAGCATGTTGAAAAGTAGCAACCGTTGGTGAAGCTTGGAGAATGCGCACTGGTGTGTACAACTCCAACGCGAATAACTGGCTGAAGGAAATTTGCCAAGAGACACTTTCAACAGTGTGGGAGCGTCTGTGCCGTTGACAGCAGACGAATTACGATCGAAATATCAATCAAAGGGACGTGAATGATACGGTGCAAAGCGAATGACTGCGAAAACGCACGTTGAAAATGAGATTGTAGATGAAATTATGAAAAGACGATCATAAAAGCAGTATTTGCATGTGGTGAACAGACATCTAAAGAAAACATCAAAGCCCAAAAGAAAATGGTTCGGAAAGAAAATTTACTGGCAGAGAAAACTGATAGCGCAGAGTGGATTTGCAAATACATTTTGTAGCAGGTGCTGGTAAGAAGACTATAGATTAGTCGAAACATAGCAAGAGAGCATTGGTGATTTGAAACGACATTATGGAGGTTCCACATGTGCGGAAGAAGCAGATATCACAAAAGCACAACAACAACGTGTATAATGTGCATGAGAGAAAGCAGCCAATGGTGTGCACGGACTGTGACAGTCTAGTCTGCGCGCAGCAGTAGTGCGCGTGTGACGTCGTTGAGATGGAAATGACATCACCATGAATGTAAAACCTCACGAACAAGGAATTCAGCTAAAATTACGGACATCACTGTACGAGACGCATTTATTCGCAGCACACGACAGGGTGACAGGGATTGCCTGGTGGCAGACATAATTAGCGGAGAATGAGAACGATTGAAGTAGAAGTAATTGCTAAGCAGTAACGTTTACGCGAAGGTAAGAAACCCATCGGCCGATTTAGGGTGGGTGGGACCAGGCCCCCTCACCAAAGGGGCCCCCACCATGTTCATATGCTTAGCCGTATGTGCGACATGTGCGTGGATCTCAGACATTTTTACCGATGGAAAATTTTGTAAACGCTATCGGCAGTTGATGTTTGCTGATGATGTATGTGTGTTTTTCCAAGTTTACGTTGGTTGCAAGGAATACTAGATGAGTGTCGGGCTTATGCAGAATCGCATGGGATTGCTTTCAACTGTAACAAAATTGTTTGTATGACGTTTAAGGCTAAGACTTGGAAAAGCGCAGTCGCACCATTTCTGACACTGGGTGGTCAAAACGTAAAATCTGTTAACCAATACAGATATCTGGGGATTGTATTGGATACTGAGCTCTCAGAGGACAGAGACATTCTGAGACAACTGCGATATCAATATTGTGCAGCAAACAAGCTGGGAACCTCTTTTTCCCGATGATCAAATGCAGTTCAAAACGTACCTTTTCTACACCCATGTATGCATCACAATTATGGTGTAATTTCAGGACGTCATGCATGCAGATATTGTGTGTGGCCTACAATTTTGGATACAGAGCTCCATACAACCTGCCTGGAGAGCGATAATTAGTAGCCATCAGGTTCAGTGTAAAATTCCCATCTTTGTGGCCCTGTTACGAAAGAATACGTACGTGTTTCTCGAAAGCTGCAGAAAGTCTAACAACATATGGTTGCGTGCTTTGATGCAGTCTCAGTCAGATTGTTTGTATTCGTCCCTATTCTTTGAACACTACAATCGCATATTTCTTTGTGAATGAGTGCTCAAACATTGCAGTGTCTGCTTCATTGATGGTGTGTCATGTCGCACCGCATTCGCATTTTACCTGGCCTCGACCAGTTTAGGAATTGGCGCCCAGCAGTAGTGCTGTAACAAGTGTTACGTGTTAGCTAACAGTGGTGTTAAGAATGTGTCTATGACACGGTGGTTCTGCCTTCAACGCAGTTACAAAAATTGTCTTTAACTCTGTGATTCCGCTAGCACAAATGCCTTGTAAAACGTTCTGTTTTTGTTCTGTTTTCATCGACCTGCGTCATGCAGAGTGTGTATGTTTATCCTATGGACTTTGTGTCTGCTCACAAACAAATAAATTAAAACTAAAAATCTGACCCATAACCAGAAAAAAAAACTTGAAAGATGATGGTGAATCCGGTTGTACACGGCTATACTAAAATCCTAAATCACTGGAAAATATTCCGAAAATTACAAAAAAAACAACAACCTACTGAAAACCAAAAAATACTAAAACCAAAATATAAGTTAAGTGGGGTCCGGTTTCATATTTTGTCTTGCCCCTCTGCCTACGGTCAGTTACGTCACTGGCTATGATATATTTTATTTACATGTAGAAAGCTGTCCCAGCACAACTTCAACAAGACACGAGCTGGTGGCGTGGCTTCGTTTATTGGAGAGCCTGCACGTTGTCTAAGTAATCTATGATTTGGTTTAGTTAATTCCCGACTGGAAAGGTGGGAATGTTTTCACATTAATCGTTACATAACAGTGGTAAAGGTTTTTTCAGAATCTCAATGACTTTGGCATTAGAGCGCGGACTGCTGACTCCATTATACTGTACTATGTTTTGCTGATGAACTGCGATATGGTGATCAGTGTATTGCACATAGCTTAGTGTGGTAGTTTAGGGTAATTATAGCTAATCAGTAATGCTAAAGATGAAGAAATTCGTCAGAAGTATCCCTTTTTCAGAAAAGGACTAAATGATTTTGAAGCTGAATGAATTACGTGTGCTGGTTGCATTTGCACAGTTCGCAGGTATGAGTGAAAAGATCATTGCGACTTTGTCGATATTGAGTACCAAAACTCATTTCTTAGAGCGTAACGATATCGCTAGCACTTTATCCTAGCTTGCCAAGGCTGCTTCAACTGTACGCAGCTTCACATTCATACTTCATGTCCATCGACAAGCCAGCTGTTATTCTGAAACGTTTGTTTGGAAATCATCAGAGCGAATTCCGTTCACATTAAGACATGTACAATCATTTGTGGTTGTTTGCAATGAGCAAATTCAGAATATTGAGAAATCAAAAACATCAATTGGTCAGTTGTGTCGTGTTTCGCCACGGTGAAGGCAAGAATCCAAATGAGAAAATCCCATATACATATCAAGCCTAGTTAAATCAGCAGTAAGAAAACTCAGAGAAGGCAAGCATCATGACTGTGATTTATTCATGTCGGGTGTAACTGTGTTGTACATGTTTTGTGTTGCACATTTGGCTAAACGGACCGCCTTATTCCTGACTTTGAATGCCATGACTAGATCCTCCGTTTGCAAACAACTGAATGGGAAAATGATGAACCATGTGAGTAGTATCTCCTTCATAGAAACATTTCTATTGATGAAGCTGAAGTAAACTTTTTGACCAATGCCAAAAGGTGTTTGAGTTTGTGCAAAAAGAGCATCAACCAAATGCAATATATTGTGAAATGATGGAACAGGAAAGATGATAAAAATATTTTGCAACTTGTAATAACGTTGAACGCTTCAGCAAACTGATAAATATGGAAGAGTTTTACTGCAGCGTTTCGGCCCTTTGCGCTGATGAACGATTTGTTCCGTGATGCAGCCACAAACCTAAAAGAAAGAGTTATTTTTCTGGTTGTACCAGTTTCTGGTCTATTAAAGCTGGTGTTCAATTAAGAACATCTTCCATGCAAGCAGCTTCATAATATTGTAGGCGATTCTACATTTTTAAGAAATTCAGGAAACAGCAAAAAATTCATGGGCTAACTAGGACAAGTAAATAAGGATTTTGTTTTGTGTGTTTTCATTGAAACATCATCTACACTGCACGTCTTGTTTCAACGCTGAAAAGTTACCATTAAGACTATTTGTTATTTATTAAATGCAGATAATACATTCAAGTAAGTGTGCATTATCTATACTTAACAGTCGTAAATTCTCCTCCCTTTTTGCGATGAAAATATGGCAGCGCTATTGAGCTTATTGATAAATGTGGACAGAAGAAAGAGGGATCGTCATCTTCACAAGTGTAGAGCTTATCCACGTGGTTCTAAAAAACGTAAAAAAGCAAAAGATGCAAATATGAGAGGAAAAAGCTGCAGCAAAGTCAAGAAACATTCAAATTGCTATTTTATAGCGGCAGTGAAGTCCAGCGAAGACATTGCTGCGGACATATAGGAGGACAAAATCGAAGAACATGTTGCTACAGACTTAGATCAATGTAACGATGAGAACAGACCTATTGTAGTTTAACCAGCATGGCAGTAGCAAAAGAATGTCAAGAAGTGTCGTCGGAAAGCACGATGGATTAGATGGCTGACTCTATCATTGGAGGCAACGACATCGGTCTCTCGACAGCAAATATACCAGAAAAAACAGGAATATTGGTAGAAAAATGACACAGGTTCTCTTTGACACGTTGATGATAAGTTATTTTTGAACCATGTTGTTTCACAACACAGAAAAAACAGAAACTCGTCACGAAAATGCGACGAAAGTTTATTTCATTTCCAGAACAACAACGGTGAAGTTGTTGACAGAAGCTGGCTTGCTTCAGGTGACCGGTTTTGCATCAGTTTCACAATTCGCTAATCATTGTCAAATATCACGTTGCATCATAAGTTTTGTTACACATGAGTCAACAAATGGAACGTCACAAGATGATGTCTTAAACATTAACGATCCGTGTTGATTCTAGCGACTTCATCGATCATCCCCTACCTAAAAATTATGTATCCGCACATGCGGCCTCCCACCACGCCTGGGCGTCAGGCCCCCCACCATCTAAATCCGGAACTGAAGAAACCACTACAGTACCCTGTGATTGATCATGCTCTTGTGAGAGAACTACAGTGAAAATGGAAAACAAATTTGAAATATTTAATCCTCTCGATAGCAACTGCACGCACCAGCGTCAAAGATCTGTTTGTCGTAACCAGCCAGATTATGCAAGCTAATCCGGAATGATCTGATCGGAAAAAGGCAATTTAATAAAATATGTACCAAACCTAACCTGTCGCACATAGCACAAAACAAGCAACACAGGCACCATAAACAACCAAATGAACGGAAAACAAAATCAGTAGTGCAAGCAAATCTGCTGATCAGTCACAACAGGTTTGCAAACCTGCAGATTTATTTCAGCGAAAAATTCTGACGAAATATTTCATGTGTGTTCGTAGCAGCTTGAATACATTAGCGATTCGCAAGTTAATGAGTCAACGGTCCTTTTGTGCGGCATCAAAATTGCCAGTGATGAACATCAGTGAAGCTGCTGGTCTAGACGCAATAAAATGATCTCATGTAGTCTTCGAATAGCTCGACTTGTATTTCAAGCAGAATTGAAAACGAGCTGATTGAGTACAAAAAATTAAACATTCTGAACTTGTCTGCGACGGGAAGTCCATACTCTGCAAGGATTCCATGTATTATTTGTGGAAAGCGAACATGAGACTTTCAAGGACTAAAGTGGGAATCAATACCGTGAAGCTTTTCTTTCGGAACAACGTTGATGTCCCACAAACACGTCGAACAATTCTCGAACTAATGCCAGCAATGTACACTCTTGCAGTAAGGCACACTGAAAAATTGGAGAACTTACTTTAAACCTTTAAACCAAAACAAATATCTGGAACCAATGTAGGGAACCGAATGCTAGGTGTTTGCTGGTTGTGAGAAACATGTTGTAGTTCGCGATCACCAGACAGAGCGAATTAGATCCTCTTCCAAACAAACTGAGGCCGAGAGTGACGATGTATAAAGGGATGTTGCTGTAGATCATTTTGCATTGTTCTTCATCGTTCTGCAGTTAACAAAATAATTTGACTTTTCAAGGATTCTGTCAAGGTTATCTTTTCGTTAATTCAGAGCAGGAAGTTTGAAACCTTAGATTAAATTTTTTTCTACCAACGCCTTAAGGTCCCGTCAAACTTTCGATTTCAGGTCAAAATATTGATGTGTTTTGCAACATAATAAAATTGGAAAAATAAACTAACCAAAACACACGCACCAAGCTGGGGATTGCACAGTAGTTTTTGGAGTATTCGTGCTTCACTGCTCTTGGCGGGACATTAATGGCCAATCAGAATCTTATCAGCATTTTTTAAGTTTTTACTCTCTTTAACAATTGTTTGTCTCGCCCCCATCTCAAGTATTTAGTTTTTTTTTAATTACAAGAATATTTACTCATCAAACAATTGCTTTCAACCAACACATTGATTTGATAAGACACCGAAAACGTCATTGCAGCAATTAGTTTCATAATAACAACTCCCACGGTGGAATTAAAAATGAACCACTATTTTTGTTCATTTCAAAATCAGTGAAATAGTTTCATCTAAAAACTGATACAAAAAAAACTACAGCGAGGACGAACAGTAAGCACCATTAGCAAATCGCAGAAGTCAAAAGGTAGTGCGGTTCTTTGTTTCACACTAACAACATTTCCTAGTCTCTGTTTTTTTCGCTGAGACATTCCGGCCAATATTTTGCTGAGACATTTTGCTCAATGCGACATTTCGGTCATTTGTCTCACAGTTGTATTGAAAACTGGTCGTACCAATGTTCATTAGCTTGTATTTTCAGACATTTTTAACGAAGTGACTTGATGTTTTCAGTCATTTCAACGAATTTTCGGTCTATGACCAAAAATATCCGTAAGCAAACACTTTCTGATCGTTGCACAAGTTTCAATGTCTTATTTTAACCAGTTTGTGAAGTGGAGACTGCAGATCTCCAAAAAGAGATGTTAAGATTGAAATTCGACAAAGCAAAGTTATGCGGTTACCTATTTGTATTTTTGTATATTTTGTCACTTTTCTCACTCAGATGACTTTTTTTCTCTGCTCTGATCAAACCAATGAAAAACATCGACCTTGAACTGTTAATTTTTGTATGATATTAAAAGACGTTTAATAAGAATTAGATTGCATCTGGTTTGGAGCTTACCAACCAACTTTTCTTGTGCTTTTAACATAGGTCGTGGATTGAAAATTTTTACTAAACCTTGAGGACCGATATACTATTTCAAAAGAGTGTTTAGACTTTACAAGCAAAGTCTCAGCTGGTCGGTCTCGAACTCACGTACAGTTAAGCGTTTTATGAAACGATCACGTTCTGTCGTTGAGTCTATTTATTAAACGTATGACATTATTTCTTCGCTTTGTGGAGATTTTCTGCAATCAAAATTTACCACATCTCTAAAAAATATTTCAAACGCAAAGTTCAATAGTGGAACAATCATTAAATCATTACATGCTCTTTCATTTCCAAAACCGTTTGTTGCCCAACTACACTCTATATAAACATTTGTTTCTTAGGACATTAGAAGGTAGTAAATTATCTTTTCAATTCCCGCTCTATGGACGTGAACAGCTGCTCCTCGACGCAACAATCAGCAAGAAGCGGTACGGTTGAACCATATCTAGAGATTCTTCTTTGATGATTTATTTTTTGCATGTGTTTTTTCTTCACCTGACATATTTACGAAATAGGCGAATGATTCCAATTTGAATTGCTCTACTCGCAATAACAAAAGAAATCCAATTGCCGCATTATTGCAGCAAACATAAAAATTTCCGATTGAATTGTTGCAGTCCTTTTAGATATGGAAACGGTTGTTTTTCAGCAATATGACCATAATTAAATGCAGCTTAAAAGTGAAACCCAAAATCAAAGGAGTTGTTCCAAACGTTTTAAAAAATCTGTAAGAATTACCAATGGATGAATGATAATATAACCAGTGGATTCACACAAAATCATGGAAAAGACAAGTTTTTTGCAATACCCCGCCTCTTTGGTTGCAAAACAAGCAAAATATGTCTCTCACGTAAGAACAATTAGTTCTTGCATGCACGTGAATTAAGTTGAGTGGAATGTCAAAAGCTATTTAACAATCAACTTTCCACTAATGGCTTCATCATTTCGCACAGAGAGTGGTCCGTTCCACCTACTCCAGCTACCTGAAACGAACCAACAGGGTGTCGGATATGCCATGATACTCTCAAACCTTTGGATAGTTCGCAAAATGCTCGATTTCATACCAATATAATAAAGCAATTGATCTTGACTATTTCTTCACATTTTCAGATTCATAAACAGTTTCGCAGGTTTTGTGCTTTGGTATGTTTACTTTTAAAAAGGGAATTAGCTATTTGATAATAATTTACTTGTCATTGCAGTTTCACTTTCAGTTTTCTAACCAGAATGAAGCAAAAATTTTGCGTTTAAAAATTGCTGTTCTGTCAGTGCATACATTCAACTAAAAGAATTTTTTTTATTCCGAAGTTTTTTTGTTGTTGTTAAAAACCATACAGGAAGTATTCACTCAAGTATACTTGTTACGAGCATGGACTACATTATGCAACTTGTTACTTGACTAATTGTAAAGCGTTTGTAACCAAACACTCTGCAAAAGCCACACTTAAGCAGAAAGATTGGTATTTCTCGAACGTCTCCAAATGATTTTTTCATCACCTTACCCTGTTCAGCACAGATCCTCCGTCAAATGAATTAGGCAATGCAAACTTCACTAAAATCACGGCTACGTGTAACAAGCAGAAGCTGATATTGCTGAAAGTTCTGCAAGTTCTTATTAGCAGAGTAAAAATAAATGTTTTACTGATCGAATCACTGTTGTATTTAATTGAGGATTTTGCAATATGTTTCAGATCAAAAGAGAAAGTTGCTTCAATGGATCGCTGTAGGGACTGCTTTGATTGTTTCAATCATCGCTATTGGAATCAGCAGAACTGTTTGTGCTGAGGTAAAATTCGAATAATATCATGTTGGTAAAGAGATAACAAATAATTTCTTCAATTGATCATTGGAGAGAAAATTCAGTAAAAATTTAATTCACAGTCTGTGCTTCGCATTAACTCAACTTTTATCATCTTAATTTGTGGCCCGGCGCCAGAATGACCATGTACCAAGAGGTTTCCAGAACGTTCGGTGACTCAAGTCTTACATATCATACCATAAAGAAAGCCACTGGAAAAATGCCAAACCTTTAATATAAAAGACGGGTTTTAAATGATTACGGACGTTTGTAAATCCATTTTTTCTGAAATAGATAACCAAGAAATTTCTGAAAGGGTTTTGAGATCCTAAATAACTTAAAATCGCTTTATCTAGAAGCTTAATCTACAACCGTGGTTCGCTTTCAATAATAACTGTAAAGTTTTACTAAGAACTACATTTCAACAAACTGAATAAAGACAAGATATGGAAAAATGACGTCTAACAAAGGCATACACATATCTCTGAACCTTTTGTACGATTTGGAAAAATAAATAAATTTGAATTTGCTATTTGTGGTGAAGAATGATATGTTTGCAGCCAGCGGTGCAGAATGTTTGGCCAAAATAATGGTTAGATCACTGTGATCCAACTACTTTTTACCTGTTGGCCGTTTTGCAAAAGTGTGACAACTTGCGAGCCACCTCCAGCAAATTCATGTGTGAAAAAACACATTCGCAAGATTTAAATTGAAAAAGGGAAGATGAGTAAGTGCGCCACTGACATTAATGCAAAGTAGCAGTTTATTTCAAATCTCGATCAGTGGGATGCCTGTGATCGACATTTCTCCAACAGTATCGTTTCTTTTTCAATACCAGTGTTAGTGATAGCAAGTCGGAGACTCACGTTCAGTGTTTCGTCTGCCATTCGATTTTTTGTTTTCAGATTTGACTTGCATCATCGTAGAAAATGTATTTACTCTCACACACGCATGAGTTTCGAAACATCGAGCGCATTTTTAGTGTAAAATCGATCAGTTTGGGAAAACTATTTTTGCTGACTAATTTCCAGCGGCTCTCTAAAATTTAATCTCACGCTGTTAATGTTTTACATTTTTAAAAGATGTTAGGCTTGTTCTAATTAAAATTGCCTACTGTAACATACATACAACATTACATCAGTACTGAGAAAGCACACGGGTCCTACAAATTCTGTCCGCGGGCCACATGTGGCCCGCGGGCGTGTAGTTGGACCACACTGGCTTAGATAAACAAAATCAAATTGAAGCAAATTATAACAGAGTTGCTATGAAGTTATATTCTAAGCTAAGTTTGACATTTCAAGTGTGATTGAAACAAGCACCACAGATTGAATTACGCTGTATTAAACTCTGAAAGGCTACACCGGACGACCTGATGATTGTGAAAGTTAAGTTGAAAACACGGAAATATTCTATAATGGTGATACAAATGAAACATCGCAAACAAATGTCACTTTTCAAGGATGTCACAGATCAAGAATTTGCATGAAATTGTAGTGCACAATAAATCTTTCAAATCAAAGGTTTCATTAATAAAATGCTTTTTGCCGACATGCACTATAGAGTTAATACACTGCACTATATCAACTAACGCCGAAAAAAAAGTTTGCTGTAGGTGATGGGAAAACATGAAATGGGTAATAAAGTTCAAAGTAGAAAACCTGCGCCCCTATTTCCAATATGAAGCCGTTTCTTTTCTGCGTTTTTGAAGTGTGCCGCTGATTTCGCTGCTTGTGAGTGCTTACGAAGCTTTCATTTTGACTAAGAAGCACTGAAACGAATTTTGTAGTTGCTTCAAGCATTAAGAGTAATATCTGATGAAACTATAGAAAGCATAAACAAGAACAGTGAAAGAAAACTACCAAGTATTTACAAATCCAAAACTCCTTAATTTGAAATAAACCAAACATATTTCATTCACAGGCTATGCGGTAGGTATGCATGTCAGGCATATCAATGAAATAAACTAGGGAAGGTGTTTTTCCTCACATTCCCAGTGAGTTCTTTTTGTTGTATTTGAACAATCAATAAAGCTCTTTATCTTAGAAATACAGTACATAAGCATAATGAGCTGCACATGGCAAGAGTTGAACATTGAGCACACATGATAGTCATAAGACAGAAGCTAGATTTACCTATTTTTTGTTTGATATTGCATCAACTGGATTT
>Ga0210059_1006438_pt1 | contig 18818 bp, 10 predicted proteins | sample Ectturendosymbi2_FD_188042 | JGI IMG/M metagenome (GOLD analysis project Ga0210059, IMG submission 188042) | Ecteinascidia turbinata endosymbiont from Florida, USA - Sample 2 (SPAdes) (version 2) | ecosystem: Host-associated > Tunicates > Ascidians > Unclassified | place: Key West, Florida... | reverse complement strand
AATTTCAGGAAGTCATGCATGCAGAGATTGCGGGTGGCATATAATTTTGGTTGCAGAGCTCTATACAACTTGCCCTGGAGAGCGAGTGTTAGTAGCCACCAAGTTCAATGTAACATTCCTACTTTTGAGGCTCTGCTACGTAAATACAAGTACCTGTTTCTCGAAAGATGCAGAAAATCTAACAACGTATGGTTACGTGCTTTGATGCAGTCAGATTGTTTGTACTCGTCACTATTCTTTGAACACTATAATCGCATTTTACTCTGTGATTGAGTGATCGAACTTCGCAGTGTCCGTTTGATCGATGGCGTGTCAAGCCACAACGCTTTCGCATTTTACCTAGACTAGACCAAGCTAGGAAGTAGCGCCCTACTCCGCAGTAGTGCTGTAACAAGTGTTACGTGTTAGCTAACAATAATGTTAAGAATGTGTCTGTAACCCTATGGTTCTGTCTTCAATGCAGTTGCAAAAACTGTCTGTAACCCTGTGATTCCGCCGGCTTCAATGCCTTGTACTACGTTCTGTACTGTCTGTTTTATCAACCTGCGTTCTGCAGAGTGTGTGTGTTCATACTATGGACTTCGTGTCTGCTCATAAACAAATAAATTAAATTAAATTAAAACGTAAGTTGAAAATATGTTTATTTTCTACTAAGGCCACGTCGATCGTCTTTAGTGTACATCCGTTCTGACGGTCATAAAACTGTAGTTTGCAGTTGATTTAGGTGGGTATACTTATAAAACTTCAGGAAACTTCAGAGATTAGTCAATCTTGCGCTCACAGTGTTTTAGTATTGATTTTTTTTATAAAAACGGCATTTTCAGTTTTATTGCATGCATAAGTTACAATTATTTGTATTTTTTTATAAGAAAGTTATAACCTTTTTATGGACGCTTGCGCTAAGCTATCGCAGTTCCTTACGTTTTTACTTGTCTGAGACCAATATATTTTATATTGTGCAAGACTAGCTACAGCGAGTCAACGTTAATTAAAACTGTGTTGAAAGTCAAGTGCGAAAGCGAGACTGTATCACTTGCTTTTATTTTTAGAAAACAGATTTTTAAAATTTTAGGATTAATTTTAATGAAAATGAATGAAAGTTATCAATGCAATTTTAGATACCAACCACCACTGAGAAAATAGAAATAATTAACAACATTCAAAAACAAAGGAGTGGTCGAGACAGCTTTATGAACCATGTTTGAATAGGTTGCAAAATATTACATTTCAATTTGTGCATATATTTGAGTCACAAACGGTTTTGAATATGCTGAAAGCACATATTCAGTTTACATTAATTTTCACCAAATTTAAGTAATGAATTGTATGCAATAAAAACTGATACCGCGCATTTGAAGCATGAACCAAAAAATGGCATGTAATGTCATAAAGTTTTTCACTATGTTTTTACATCATCAGAGACGTGCTACCTCGGTACAAGAGTTCGTGATTGTTGTCACAAAACTCACGGTAGTTGTTGCCGTTCTTCTGAGCGTCGTTGCATCACCGCTACCGTCACATCTATCACTAACAAAACAAACTGGCAGTAACCTAGTCCTCCAGTCGGCGAAAGAGCATATTACCAGCAGCAGATTTGCCAAAAACATAATGCAGTACACCGTATTGGGCACCACCACGTTGCGATGCTTCATTGTGGAAGTGACAAGGGGTGCAAGGATGTAAGTGATCACGCAAACGACAGTGATCGCGATAATTCGTCGAGATACGGCGTGCACGCTTCCGCTCGTCCTTCTGCTCATTCGGTGCCGATTACGCCACAGAGGCCACACGAGCAGAACGCCTAGAGTGACGCTGCACAAGGAACTCGATATGGCCATGATGATCAAACTCGTCAGCACTGACTTCGAAAGGACGACTGCGACGCACCGATCATCCGGTCCACGAATCGCATCCACGTGAACGCTGAAGTAAACCGCTTGCTGCACAGCGCTGCCGTTCAGCACAAGCAAAACGACGTAGTTGATCACCCGGTTGGGCGTTGACCGCAAGGTCTGCATCATTCGGTGCGAATAAAAAAGTCTTATTCGCAGCCACAAGACCATGAAGGCAGCGGCCATTCCGAGATTCTGGCACCACGTGGTGAAAAGCCTGTAGCGGCTGCAGGCAGTTTCGGTACTCCATTTGATAGCAAGCAGTGGTAGTTGGTTGGACGCGAATATAGCGAAAACCAACAAGCTTGCAAATAATATCATTGATGACATCATCATTTTAGGCATCCTGTTTGTGGCAGCTTGAACGCGCACATTACATGCTTTGCATTCGTAGAGCAACGACATCACAAATAGGTATAATGACATGCTTATCCCAAACACCTGGATTGCCTCTAACACAGCCCATTCCGTTCCGAATAAGTATGAGTTATCCGAGCTGTTGAAACTTCCAAGCTCTGTCAATTCTTTTCCCGTGGTTGGCATGGTTGACAATTTTCAACAGCAAAACCAAAGCAGCCCAAAGTGTCCGAAAACGCTTTGTGTCCTGCGATTTTAAATTCGCTACGGTGCTGTTGAAGCACGTTATAAACTTGAAAAAGTCTTCTAACAAGTTCGAAGAGTTGAAGAACCTTCCATGAAACTAGTTAACAAAGAAAAATAAGAAATAAGAAAATCTGGAACTTTCGCAACAAAAGAACCACGATTCAGCAAAACACTTTTTATGGTTGCTGGTCTGTTTTCATGGGACTACACAAGGTCGGAGATGGAATCACACCACCTGATCATTGGACGATATATGGATCGATTTTCCATGGGTATATCCCAGTAACGGAACCAGGGGGCAGTTTGGGGCACCTTCCCCCCAAACGTCTGTGGCGCCCCCTTGAATGACGCCCCTTTGCCCTAAATGCGCCCCTTTTTGGTGCCCATGGAAGTAGAAACAGAGATAAAAATACTCTAAAATCTAAAATAAACAATGTTTTTCGCTGAAACGTCAGGACTTGCGTGCCAGAATTTACCCAACTTCTTATGGAATAGCGTGAACATTGTTACTGTTTCGTAATAGTACCACTGCGTGGTTATTTCTTTGCGCGTGAGAACTGCCCAGCCTTACGTTGTGTAAGCGCAAACGCAGACACTTTCGCTTAAGACAGTTCTCGACTTGCCGCTGGGCTGTACGAAATTGGTCTGTTTTTTATATGCTTATTTCTTTAATGCCTGATGGCAGCCTTGAAAGGAAAGGCAGCAGTTAAAATAGGAATGCAATATGGAAAACTTATAGCTGACTCAAGATTATACAAGTCTCTATGATAAAAACGAAAAACCAGTTTCAGAGCCGTTGCCAGTGCAGTTCGTGAGTGCGCAGTATATCTGCATCGAAGGCAGAACCGTCGCAAGAAAATCGTCAATAAGGGGGGTTACGTTTACGCGGGGGGGCTTTACGTTCGTGCAGGGGGGGCATGATATTAAAATTTGACAAAAATTCCTCTGACTTATAGTGTTTCATATTTCAATTTGGGGGCTTGGAGCTTTGTTTTGGAGGGGCTAAGCCCACCAAAGCCCCCTCCCCCGGTGGCGACGGGACTGATCGTAGGTTTGCAACATAAAGGTGAGTGGATAAGTTACTTGACGGAACTAAGCACCTGATTGAACCATAATGTAGCGTGCAAAAAGCTATAGATATATACGTTAGCAAACAACTTGCCGCTATGTGACAAAAATGCATTGAACGTGCTCGACTAGCTCAAAGCATTATGTCCGAACTGTTGGGGATATTTATCCCCAACACGATATTAAACAAGTAGCATCGCATAAAATTCTACATCACAGAAGAAGATTTACTTTGTAAAGTACAAATGATACTTTATTGGAGACAAGAATATTGATGAAGAAAAACCCAAAAGTTAAAGACTAGAAGCAAACCCAAAAAGTGAAAACGTGACCAGCCAATCATAAAAAACAAACAAGACCTCCAAACAACAGGAATCTTCTGCTAGGAAGCAAGCTATAACAAATTATGACTAACATCGCAAGTGAAGATCCCAAGACTCACTCCTGTGACCTAACCCTAACAACAAGATAAAACAAGAAAGAAGTAACTAAGCACTACCTCAGGGTTATAGAACCTTCCAGAACCTCTAAACATAAACAGTAAACACCTTCTAAAGGAAGTCTAAGCTCTAAAACATGAACACAAGAAGAAGAATCAACAACAGGAAAACAGTCATATCTTGTTTTTCTCTAACGATGATGAATTAAAGAAACTAACATTTTAACTATAAAATCGGGTTGACCACGCCCAAAAACTCAGAGATTCGGTTACTCTCAAGGACAGCTATCGGTGATTCTGTACAGATTAAAGAAGAATTCTAACACTAGCTATGCAATTGTGCAACTCCTCACTCCATAAACATGGACAATGCAGAGGAGTATTGGATTACCGCTAGGGGCGTAACGAGGTTAGATGGCGCCCAGGGCAAGAAGGAAGTTTGGCGCTCCCATGTTCGAACATGAGGTCTTTCGGAAGCAAATGTATTGCATTGAAGTACTTGTGGCATTGTTGGGACTTTTCAGCGCCCCCCGCAGTCATTCTGCGCCCTGGTAATTGTGCCCCTTGGCCCCCCGTTGTTATGCCCCTTATTACTGCGCGCAGCGACACGCCTGAAGAAACCACGGACTCAGCTCTTATCAGAGCCGTGCGGGAACCTTTGGCTTTGGGGTGGCAAAATATTTTCAATTCGCCCGAATTTTTGCGCCACTGTGAGGAAAAAGAACAGAAAAGTTTTGCAGGGCGATGATTCTGCTTAAGCAACTTGCCCAAACATATCGGGAAGTTTTTCCTGAAATTTTTTGATCTTGCCCGAATCTTCCGCCCCACCTCGTACGCCTATGACTCTAACGCGGTAACTTTGGCAAAATACTAGCTATCTATATCTTGGTGGATTGAATAGTTGGTTTTACGCGGTCGTAACAATTTTTGCTCAACATTTAAATATTTGCAGACCAAAATTGGGGGAATGACGGCGCCTTTCGCCCCCACCTAGCTACGCGTCAGGCAACAGTGACTGATGGCTGTGTGGTTTTGATCTTTTTGTTGCACTTGCAAACCCGTAGGCAACTCACACTGGCCACGAAAAGACAAAACGTAACCACTTTTGTGTGACACACAACGCTTGTCGCAGACAACCTTTGGTATTTAAGCAAGTGAAGACATTTTTGGCACCTCCCTATTTGACTCCCCCCCAAACGCCTGGTCTGGATCTACCACTGGTATTGCCAGCAGAACTTGCCTCGCCAAACTTTTCTGGACATTCTGAACACATGGCCTAACCAACGTGGCTGAGATCTCTATATTCGGAGAAGGGAATCTCTATACCAGCAACAAGCAGCTGTCAACATCGTGCTCCCGCAATACTCCCCACAGCTTTTCACGAAGGACCTGGTCATTTGCTTTCTCCAGGTAGACAAAATATGTGTTGATCTAGTTTCTTCTGATGAAAGATTTAGGGCAATGGCCGTTTGAAAAATGATTCCTTTTTTGATTGGATCAACGTACAGCAGGATTTGTTATTCACATATGGCAATCATTACGATAGAAGACAAAGGACGAAGAATATACTAAAAAGTTGACCTTTGAAGAAAAAGAATCAACAATTGAAAAAATATGGCCAAAAATAGTGCAGACGTTTCCATCTTTACAAATTTTGTAGACACTTGGACTTACTTGCTAATCACGCGTTACCACTACGATATTAATAGCAACTGAGAATTATTTTGAATTTATAGTAACGTTTTGGGAAAAACTCGTTCATTACTGAAGTACTTAACTTAAATGTGAATCTTTACCAATTAAAGTATTTCTCCGACACCTTAAAATCCATCCATGCATTGGCTTTAAGAGTCTGTTTTCTAGAGTTTGACGATTTCGCAACTATTCATTGGTACTTTCTGATGTCTAAACGAGTTTAAGTTGCTTAAATGCCTAGCACAGGTCATCTGAAGTGAAGATAACACTTAAATTTATTTTCTGGTGTTACGTGTTTTAAAGTAAGGAAAAATGAATGAATCTCTTTTCTAAAAAATTGATAAAACTGAAAGAAAATGTGCAACTTGGGCAGCCTTTCTTGATCCGTAACAAATTTCCTAATCATTCAAAGAATAAGTCTTGGCAAAAGACCCCAAAATTGCAAGACGGTTTTAGGCAGACCAAAGGGCCTCTATTGATAACTACAAACTAGAGAGCCGTATTGGATTTCGTCGCAAGTGTGTATTTGTAATGAAGGTTTCAAAACTTTCCGAACTATTTCTGTTTTTCATGCAGTTCGAGTATCCGCTGTGTTGCTCCAAAGAAAACCTCTACGCATCTGTCCACCTACTGACGGTTCTGTCCCTGTTCATTTTTTGTCATAACAGTGTTGGATACCTGTCAGCGGAAAACGTCTGGAAAACTTATTAGCAGTATTTTTTATATTGGTGTAAAAATTTCTCCAAAATTTTTAGTTTTTCAATCCTTTCTGTCTTTTAGCACTATCTATGGTGATTCATTTACTTTGTATAAGAAAGAATTCTTACATTCTGGTACCATTTTAATAGGAAACCTGAAATCTCTTCTTAAAGCAGGTAATTGTTGCTCAAGGCAATTTTGAGCCTTTTTGATCACAAAACCAGAGATATAATATTTTTGAAAATCATTTTTCCTGTGTATTTTCTTCCACACACCTAATGGCTGTGCAGTATTCTCCTGACTCTTTATTGCAGTAAAGCCATCATCTTTTTCCTTTTGACGTCTGAACCCCGTATAGAGATCGGTATAGGTGTCGGTGATCGTTTAAATACAGAAAATGTGTGGAAAAGATATAACAATCCAATTACAGATATTTATTTTCCGATAAAGAACACCAGCTTCAGGTTTCGAAATTTATGCCTCTGTATCTCCTCCAACTGAAAAATATATTCACGATGCTAAGTTACAAACACAACAGCATCAATTTTCCATTATAAAATATTCATGAAGTAAGATTATAAAATATTCATGAAGTAAGGAAAAATGTAACAAACGTACGAAGATAAAAATTTGTTATGTATTTTTTTGGTAAGCTACAACCGTTATTGTGAAAAGAGTCGATAAAACCCTTTCGACTTTCGTAGCGTATGCTGCATTGTTGACGGGTCAATGGCAGCATCACGTTAGCTGGTCAATGGCAGCACCGTTTCTTCACGCCTAGCGTATAGGTCGCAAGTTTCTTAATTTAAGTTCTCAATATGAACGCGACTGGGAATCGAACCCAGCCTACCAACTTTGGTGGCACGTGCTCAACCTGTACCACTTGGTCGATAATCTTAAAACTTTTCAGGTAAATTATGTCTATCAATTAGATAAACCTGCGTCGAACTGGTCTTGTCGTTGAGAATCAACTGGTAAAGTTCAAGAAAACGATGGAGACCACTTGCTATCAGGTGTTTGGAGAGTGTAATTTTAAAGTACTTGTGTCAGTGTGCAACTGCAGTAGAACAGGAAAGCATTCTTGCTAGTATTACGCCACTTGTTGAGAATTTATTGGTAGAAAGCAAGGTTGCGGGGTTGGAGGTTGAATCTCCGACTCCAACTGCGACCTTTCCGAAATTTCCGACTCTGGCAGACTCCGACTTTTTCCGACACCGACTCCCGACTTAACATAAAATGAATGACGTTTTGCTGTCAACAATTTTGTAGCAACTAGCAATCAATGGGAATCATGGTACAAGCAATAATTCTCTGTTTCAACAAAAGTTCCAAAGGAAATTGTACCATTTCAACAGGAATTTCCAACTTGGGAGTCTGATGTAAAAAATGATCCTATTGGACTTTCAGGGTCGGACAAAAAATCCGACACCGCCAAAAACCTCCAGCTCCTTGCGACTTCGACACCGGCTCGGCAAGTCTGGTGGAAAGTTTATGATTATTTATTTTTCAACATTTTGATAGATGTCCTTCGTTACAAAAAATACATATAGTTCTGCAAGCAGAGCAGTTCATCTAGACATATCGTGTGAGCAAATGGCGTTTCTACATTTACTGGGCATTCAGCTTGAAGTTCAATCTACCCTGCAAATGAATTCAGCAGGCCATTAGTACCAAACGATGGTGCTAACGATCAATCAGTGTTGAAGTTTCCTTGAAGCACTGACGGGAATTCTTTCTAAAATGTGATTTTTCTACAGTGGTGGAATCAATCTATGAAGGATGTTTGTGTATTCAAACCTGACCGCCACTGTGATTATACAGTCGGGCTCCCAAGCTTAGTTATAACTGCTCATCCTCAAGAGCTTGTTCAAAATTTTTGTTACATCGAAAAATGCTTAAGGATTGCCAAAGTCCCTAGGTAGGGACTCCCTACCTTATCAATATAGAAAAATAAATTTCTTTTTTCCTCTTAAGCAATTACAGCAAACATTTTGTAACGATTTTGCTCAAACGATCTGCAAAACATCCTTGTAAAGCCAAATTTTGGTGGCCAAATTCAACCCAAAAGCCAAGCATGTTTTCTAAAAGTGCAGTGGTTGTCAATTTGCATTTCCTCCTTCATTGTATTACTTCGAATATATTGTTTGTACGTTTTATTTATTACTCCAATCAGCTGAGAAAAATTGATTCATGACACATGTGTTAGTTAGTCCACAAAATTACGAACAACGTTATTTACACAAACGTATTACACAACAAACACCATTTAAAAAACGTACGCATGGACAACCAGCACATGAGCAATATTGGAGGAATTTGAGGACATCGAAAACTTTGCCCGCGTGGCCATCTGTCATTTGCCAACAGCTCAGAAGCTTTATACACGGTGATTAGTAAAATTGATGATTGTATAAAACGTTAGATACTTGAACAGAGCCATTAAAGGGACCGCAGAAGACGATATATCGTTTTGGACTATTTCAGCCATAACTTGCCAAGCGATAGAGCTAGACAGGTGTTCAAACCATCTACGGAGTCGGCAAGGCTTCTAGTTTCAATTTATATATATTTTTTTTTAATTTGGGTTTGAGGTTTTCTGTGATTGACGTCACAATGGAGCATGTTGTTGTGTTTTTCGGCCGAGTTTACCTGGCCCTAGGCACCAACCCAACGAGTCATTTTTTGGCTCAAGTTTTTTTTAAAACTAGGCTAACATTCGAGTCTTTACAGCCCTTGATTGGCTTTCTAGAATATCTGGAGCTGTCATCGACTTTGGTGGTTGTTTTCGGTTATTCACGGAATAGAAATTCTCCTTCATGGTACCATGGACACCTCACCAGACCAGGGGGGGATTTACTATTAGGCTAAAAAGGCTTAAGCCTAAGGCTCCAGATTTTGAGGGACCCAAAAATTTTGAAAGTAAGGAGAATTTCCAGCATTTTTGTAATAATATTTGTATTTTTCTTTTGTTCAACGCACATTTTTTTACTATGCCGCTAACAGCAGATATCTATAGAACAGGGTCTCCAAACTTTTTTATCCGAGGACCACATAAGCTATTACACAAAAGTGCGTGGGTCGGACATCTTACGCAATGGGATTGTTTCGGGATATGTTACATTCTACCAAATCAAAAAGTTTTTTGTCAATTAATTTTTCAATATTGACAAAAGTATTCTCGGGCCGCAGTTTGGAGGCCCTGCTATATAAGAGATTGAAGTGAATGGCGATGCCCATTATCTTTTTATCGGGTTGAGAATTGGTTATTGTTACGTATAATGTGTGGAACAAAACGCCTGAATCCATTTTTCAGATTACATGAGGCCGGTGAGGTACTTTCGTTCAGCCTGGGTCTATCTCTTGTTGCTTTTTATGGGTAAGATACGGGGTAAAGGCAAGACTAACCCGCACTGTAGCTACAGCTGCAGATATTCAATGACACAAAATGCAATGGCGTATCTATGCGAAATGGCATCAATAGCACAATTAAAGTGTGCGCCCTTTCTAATAATTCATGTAGGCTATTATATGTAGGCACGATTTTTTCGAAACCATTAAGAAAATAAATGTTTTAAAACGGAAAATATTTGTGTTTATTTTCGCTTTAAAATTTTCAGCAAATAAAATATAAATTATCCATAAGGACCATAACATACTTATATACTCATTTATATTATGAACAATATCAAAACATTCAAATAATAACGATATCATAATTTATAGGCCTGCATAGTGTTGCCTAACAAAACTGTATATCTGTCAAAAAAATTAAACAACATATTGCAACTGCAAACGACAATTTCTTTCAAAATGAAACACATTTAATTTGGATTGTGCATTAGTGCAATAAACTATTTATGCAAGTCATGTATCGCTTGTGTTCGAAAAACACAGTTCTATCGAAGCATTAATATATCCAGCATTTTCCGGTTAAATTACACAAAAATGCTCCTTTCACCACCAAATCTAGATCACATAATTTGCCCTGAGTTTTAGTCATTGAGGCTCGGAGGTACGAAAGGACCAGTTTCAGTTTATCTGCAGCAATTTTGCTAGGGAGGGGCTTGCCAATGACGTCGTCAGTCACTGACGTTGTTTTGAGACCGACTGTTCTTTCATTTATTTTTTAGCAGTTGAAAATTGATATAAAGCATCAGTAAAATTCATAGCAGGTTTGTTTCGGGGAAGGGGGCATGCTGCAAAGTCTTTCTCTTCTGTATGTTGAACATGCTTTAGCTAGAAAGATAAAGTAAGACAAAAAAGTATCAGCGATTTTGCAGACAGAAAGTCGCATAGATCGCTGACTGTGTAACAGGCTGTTAGGTGTCGCAAGAAGTACAGGTGCTTTACTCAGAGCCATGTCTTGCAACATGCAAACCGTGCAATTGCACCGGGAGCTTAATAAGTATGTAGTAGTAGGAGGGCGGATCCAAAGGGGGGCGATTGGGGAGATCACCCCCTAAAACCTACGAAACAAGCCTTCATTCAACATGATTTTGTACCAATCGGAAAACAGCATTCGCGATATAAGGTCATATTTTTGTCAATTGTTTTGTCAAAGTAATGTTGTGAAGTATAGGCCTACTACCATTCTTCTGTCCACTGTTTCGTCACAGCAGTGTTGTGAAGCATACTTCATCTCTCTTACAATAGTGAACCCGTAACGAGACTTAACTACCAAATATTACTGAAATCGCCCCCCCCCTAACCTTACTGGCTGGATCCGCCCCTGAATAGGAATGTTGTCAGATAAATTCACCCCTGGCTTTTTCGTAGGTTTAATTATGACTGTTTGTGTTCCAGATATCGAGGGAATTCAGAGCAAAGTAATGTGGTTATGAATTGGAACAACTTGTTCAGTGAATGTAGCGAGCACGTGTATTGCTAATTTGTATGACATCAGTCGTCGCAATCCTTCCTGAAGACCCCAATTTAAAATAGCCTAGGGCCCTAAGAATGAAACTTCGCCTCTGCACCAGATAATAGAGATTTTCAAGGGACTAGCCTTCATATGTGAGATAACTTGTTCCAAGATATCTAAAGTGAAAAAAGCAGTTTGGCTCTGAATAACATTATTTGGGCTCTTTCAGCTCGTAAAGATTTTTATCATGGCCCACAACATGGCCCCCGTCATATCGGTTTTAAAAGTGTTCTTGCAGATTAGACGGCTTCAAACTTGCGTTGGAGAAAACAGTTTCACAGAAAAAGCACTGAAGTTTTTGCAAATCCTATGTTTTTCTGATGCAAATGAAATCAAAACGTACTTAGTCACAATTCTATTTCCTTTTACTCGACACGACGGAATATTATGATGATAATAAAAAATCAGAAAAGGTTCTATTATTATTATCTCCAATCGCAATTACGTAGAGCAGACCTTCACGTCTCCAGATAAAAAACACTTTCACAAAAACAACAGTTCAATCCAATACGAAAAGCAATGCACACGACTCCTTTACTTTACGACCGATTCACCTCAGAACTATTTACTAAGAATGATGAAATCCAGGATCCTCTTTATATATGCTACGCTCAGACTATTCTATAATTGTCCAGAAAAGTATAATTATCACGACACAAAACAATGCTAATATTTATTCTAGTTCATTTGAGAAAAAACTACTACAAGCTCGAAGAAGAATATATTGCAGTTGATGTTTACGCGATAATTTAATATCGTCATACACAGGCTTGAACGAACCTCGCATTTTTGTCTAATCCATTGCAAAAGTATAAACAAAAAATCTGCAGGAGAGTAATAAATAGATCAATTTCTTGTCACGGACGCTTCTCGCACCCTCTGGAAAGATATTTCGCACCCCTGGTTGGTTGAGAACCACTGCCCTACATGGTGGGCAGCGCAGATTCAAAGTAATTAGACCAGGTGTGGCTGAGGCCAAACTTGCTTCACGATGGAAACCCACATGGCAAAACTTAGATTTTCGCGAGCCGCAGCACACCAAAGTACATAAACTTGTACAGTAGAACTCGTCTAATTCGTCATCATTAAATCGTCGATTCGATTATTTCGTTACTTTTTCGTCGGTCTCGGCAGAATCCCTATCTTTTGTGTACATTTATGTTCGTCTAATTCGCCATCGTCTAATTCAGGGGTCTCAAACACGCGGCCCGCGAGGGCGTTTCGTGAGGCTTGCGATGCTTTTCGGGAATTTTCAAATGTTTAACATTTACGTTGCCAAGTGCCTTGAAAAAAGATACCGTGAAATAAATGAACCAAAGCTGAATAATACCCAGTGCGGCGTCACGTAAATCGTACTGTATCCGGCCAACCAGTCGCCAGGCAGTCGCGAATTCGGCCCTCGGGTCAAAACGTTTGGCCACCCCTGAAGGGGCATAACGAGGTTAGATGGCGCCCGGGCAAGAAGCAAGTTTGGCGCCCCAATGTTCGAACCTGAGGTCTTACGGAAGCAAATCTACTGCGTTGAAGAAAGTATACTTGTGACAAACTTTTCAGCGCCCCCGCGCAGTCATTCGGCGCTCTCACAGTGATTTGACTCCCAGGGAAGTGTGTCCCCCTTGTCCCCATTCGTTACCCCGCAGCACCCCTGATTTACATGAATTGGATAGACAGTCACAGCCGAGTCGAGGAGGGTGTCACATTTGTTAGCTGCAGAATTAACTGCTTACTTTTTCAGACGATTTGGTACTGCTAGCATCTTCTCAATAGGGTCTTCAGCATGCACTCGATCAGTTTTCCGCTGCGTGCGACCAAGCCAGAATGAAAATCAGCACTAAAAATACCAAGGTATTATGTCTCTCTACAAACCAAAGGCAGTGTATGCTGCAAGTGAGCGGGATACACTGCAGCAGGTGGAGAAATTCAAGAACATAGTGGTGGTATTGACGAGTGGCGGAAGGAGGAGCGATGAGACTGATGGATAGATTGCTAACGATAACGCAGTTCTTCGTGAACTTTATCGCTCTGTGGTCACAAAACGAGAGTCCAGCACAGCAAAACCGTCAGTTTTTAAATCGGTCTTTGTTCCGATCCTTACCTATGATCTTGAATCTTGGGTAATCACCGAAATAATATCTCAAGTGCAAGTGGCAGAGAAAGATATTTGCGCTGAGTCCGTGGTGTGACACTTCGCGACAAAGTGCGCAGCTGTGAAATTCGCAGAGCCCTGAATCTGGAACCATATCTCCTCAGAATTGAGAGAGCACAGATATCAATATATCTGTTTTGGCCATGTTCCGAGAATTCCCCCACGAAAGATTGGCGAGACAAATCCAGCCGGCTAAACCCACGGAAAAGCGGTTCAGAGGTCATCCAAGGCCTAGGTGTAGTAAATACATCTCCGACCTTGCTTGGTCTCGTCTTGATGTGGAGCCAGTAGAACTATCTGAAATTGCTGTTGGTCGTGCGGTATTCCAAGTCCTCCTAGGACTGCTGCCACCGCGAGCGACCCTCCCTAGAGGAAAAGCGGGCATGAAAATGAATGGAATGAATAACATTTACGTTATTTCGTTTATTCACCGGTGTTTAAAAGTGCTCGCTTAGCGAGTAAACAAGTTCCTTAGACGGCTATAAATGATTAATACGAACGTAGAGACAGTTAGAAATGATTTGTCTATAATTCATGACACCTTCCACAGGAAATAAAGATGCAAAAGCTCTTCCTAGTAAGTTCACACACAGCCGTTGTTGCGTCAGAGTTATAATGCGGCCCGCAGGTTACCTTATAAGTCCTCATGTGGCCCAAGGGGCAAGTGGAGTTTGAGACCCCTGGTCTAATTCGTCAATTTGCTCAGTTCGTCACCTCTTTCTATCCCTGAGAAGCGCTTTGTTGGGCTAATTCGTCATTTACAGTTTCGCTTTTGATGTCTAAGCAGCTAGTACGTATGGGAATTCAAAAAATTAAGGATCTTTATCTGAAAATTGTTGCACCTCGCAATTTGTTTATCGAATTTATACACGGGGTGCGAAGTGCGACCCGACTCCCCATTGATAGAACGCGGAAAAGTTTAAAAGGTGCTTGATTAAATGGAAGAGTCCAGATAGAGCAGAGGAATTAATTGTTGTATTCAACCATAACGTCATAAACTTGTATTTTACTGCAAATAAGAGCACTGCTTATGTATACGATTTACTGTGATAAAGTATACGAGGTTTTATGATAGAGTTTTCACTTGTTTGCATAATTCGTCACTTCGCTTGATTCGTCACTTTTTTGTAATACCCTTGAGGTGACGAATTAGGCAAATTCTACTGTATTTGAAAATTTATCGAACAAACCGTAATGTTACGTGCCCGTGGTTCTGTTGTAAGTTTTGATATGGACTGTAAGGAGTGTGAAACTGAAAACTGACTACTAAGGTGTCACAGCCGATCCAATGCGCTTCTTCAGGTATTAATTTTTATAAAATTGCACTATGCTTCGACTTTACTGGCTTCAATTATTATATTAATTTCTTCGCTAAACATTTCAACAGCCTCTGGTGCCACAGAGCGACGATTTTAACTCAGTCAGTTTGTTCGCTGCCAAACCTGAGTTTTAAATGGGTGATCATCGAAAGATTTTGTAATTTATTTCATACTTTCATTTCAAGTTCCTAACTTTGAAAGCTTGAGTTAAGCATTCAGGGTAAGACGCAAATGTTAACCTCACACAATTTTCACACACACTCAGCAAAATTTCCACAATGTAGCAAATGGATCAGCACGCTCCAAAACTCTTCTTAGCTTCATGTTTTTCTAGTTATGTTTCAGATTTCCTTTGAGATCTAGTTACAACTGAAGCTGTAGTAATTTAAGTGCGAAATATGTGGTTCCTCATTTCAGTTTTGTTCGCTTCAGGTACTGTACATGTCAATTTGATTTATTTTCTTGAAGCAGTAACGTGAAGTGTGGTCTTGGAATGGCGAGGGTTTGGCAAGCAACAAAACGAGAAAAAGAGGTCGAACAAACACACCAAGCTCAAAAGAACAACCTACCTAAGTAAGTGCCAAAGTGCGGTTGCCTTATTTGGCAAGCCTTGCAACTTCCAGATCGAATAGGATGATTGCTCTGAGGCGGTGATAATCATAGTCTTCAAATCATTCCCTCACAAGAATGCAGTGAATAAAAATTCGCAATTATCATCTCCCTAGAGCAGGCGTCACCAGTTTTTTTTCAGAAAGGGCCAGGTAATGTGCGCACTGACGCTCGCGAGCCGGAACCCTGTTTGTTCAATACAATGCAGTTTTTCAAACTAAGTGGGGAAAAGAAACAATGCCCGGCGTTCATGGCAATTGTTTCTGAACGACTCAGCTCAGTTTACTGAATGTTCGGTTTTTTGAAGTCCGGATAAACGGTAGTCGATATTATTGTAGTTTAGCTCATTTGTGGTACAGTGCGTCGGGTGGCCAGAACTAGCTTTGTGTACGTAGTTTGGTGATCCCTGCTCTACAGTAAAACGATGAGCACAACTCATTTGAAGCAAAAACAAGTGATCGTCCGAAGAAAACCGCATTTCAGTGCTACGCTGTATTTGTAACATATCTGAAGCTGCTCACACTCCCATGCTAGATTTGTATCATTAATGTAAAAAACTTCAAATTAATCAAATATATGAATACGAACTAGGAAAATTATGCACAGAATAGTTCACAATTGCTTTGCAGGTTTCATCTCTTGCTATTCTTCTCATATTAGCCATAGGCAGGATCATTCTGCTAGAATAACTACTAGCAATGATTTCACTACAATTTCGTCTAAAAAATCCCTAACGCGAAGGTCTACAGTACAATACACAGGGCCAAGACTCTGGAACAATATTCCCAAGGATTTAAGAAATACGTTTTTATTGGTCTTTTGTCCAACCTACAAAAAATACTTCCTGGATCCTGTGATGCTGTGATATATCTCTTTTCAATGCCTTATGATCTGGGAAATAATTCCTTTAATATTTGTTTCTGCGCTCCAATTCTGTTCAGTAGTAACGATTTAACTCGAGGCATAGTTTTTCCTTGACTAGACCTACGTGGACCTACTTAGGACTCTACTGTCGTTATTATGTACTTCTTATTGTACTTTTTCAAAAAATGGGTTCTGGGGTGATAATGCTTTTGTTCCACTGTTTTGTCTACGTGGTTTGACGTCAATAGTGTCGTCATTAATTCGATGATAGTTATGTGAGTAGATTCAGATGTACTGATGGAGGTTGGGATGTCGCTCTGTTATATTACGACGGTGTGCCGTGGACTGTGACATTACATCAACGCAGTGGTTACTGTGTAATTGAATTCCTTATTTGTAAGATTTGTTTATACACGTGCCCGGTTTGTTCATTTTCTTTTTGGTTTCGCTAGTTGACACAGTTGATTTTTCACTGATCTAACACCTAACAATATGAACGTGCTCAATTTGTTCCATATTTATGTCCTGTTTCCAGATTTTACCGGTGACTCATCCCCCCTGGTGTGCTTTGTGTGTTGGAAATGTATTTAATTGCATTGCTGTCTGTTGTTGTGCTTCATTTGGGATAAACGGTTGTTGTTGCTGACGTTGCTCTTGCTTTTACGTGTCTTTTGTTTGTGTGTTTGCGTTATTTTTTTTGGTTCTTCCTGGGGCTTGATCTAATGACCCTGCGGTCCCTCGCCTCCCATAACGATCAACTTTATCATCAGTGCTTTGACCTGTGGTTCTTAACCGGGGGGCACGTCTCCCCAGGGAGTGTCAATAAATTTCCAGGGGGGAACAAGCGTTTACGCGCTGTACAACATGGAAAGTTTGATCAACAAATTTTACCAATAAATACATTTGTTTTACAACTTATTTAATGTTAGGGGAGCTTGAAACAAAGGACAATTACATCAGGTAGGCGTGGTAGAGAAAAGGTTAAGAACCCCTGGCTTTGACCGTTACGATAAATATCATATGTAAATATATTTCCACAAGTTCAAAAATCAGTGATTTAGGCCGTGAAAGAGTTTAACTGCTACTTGGGAAAAAGTTTCTGTTGTCTTTGCTTGTATGACGCGTAAGTGGAAGGACAATTTGCTATCAACCAATTTGCTGAAGCATTTTCACACTGAAAACGTTTGCGAAATCTATCCTAGAGAGTGATTAAAACTTGCCATAAAGTTTCTATTGGTTTCAGGAAGATATTTTATTTCTGTTCAAAACAGATGTAGTCAAGCGCACAGCCATAAAAAATATTTGGATCGGGCGATAATTGTGAGACAAGGCCCCACGTCACTTGTATGCTTCTTGTGCAACTGACCAAAGTAGAATTTGCACACGTGCACTCCGCGTATTTAGATTTTTCAGTAGAAAACTGCGGTTAATTTTGCCGAGTGGTTCAGGTACATCAGCAATCATTGAATACAGTTTTTGAATACAGGCAGTTTTCGTTCTACATCTTGTAACATGACACGATTCTTAGTTTGAAAATGCACGCGTATTCATGCCACTCGGTGCATACAAAACACACTGGATGATTAGTGCTGGCTAATGGTAATGCAACATAGGAAGCAATGTTGAACTGGTGTTGAAATTGCAGTATGGCTAAATAATATGTGCTGTTACCAGCATCAGCTTTGAAAACCTTTGTGTTCTTGCAAATGATGTTTAGTAAAATAGATCTTGCCTACAATAGAGACGGCATTCTGAACGAGTGATTCAAGTTTTTGACGCGCTACGTGAAATCAGCAAACAAAAAGTTTGGTCTTATAAAATACGCACAGTCAAGTAATCTCACATGCTCGTATACCTGGAGCTTCGAAACAAAAAACAAAATTGTGGAAAAAGTAATGTTTTTTTTCAACTTGCTCTTTGATATTCATGACTTCTTTTGGTTTGTCTTAAGCTTCCAAAATCGCCAATTCTTTACATCTTCAAAGTAAGCCTTCTTGTAGCTTGTTTGAATGAAAATTTAAGACCAGTAAAATATAATCTTGTAATACTGATCAAAAAAGATATTTTTTCTGCTTTTAATATAATTTTTTCACTCCGAGTTCTACGGAACTAACCAGTCAACAGAATCTGTTTGCAATTCCGTAGCATAAATTGATAAACTAAAGTGTTGGCAAGTGTCTGGCAATTTTCTTGTTGGCGGTTGTTCGGTTGGCAATTGTCCGAGTTGGCAGTTGTCCTAGTTGGCAGTTGTCCGATCGGCAATTGTCCTGATACCCTGATTGCAACAAGGCCCATATGTGGTGTGAAAGGTGATGTTGCTTTGTTACAAAAGTATCTTGTTTTCTGGCAAGAATATTGGTGTCGAAACCTATCAGTTTTCAACTGGTGTATGTAGGAAGAAATAATTTTTTCTTCTCGATGCCTTGCAAAGGGACTGTAGAGAAACAAACTCCTAGCGCTCAGTGCCGTGGCAAGGGTAAGTGAGGCCCCCCCCGAAATTTCACGTGGGGCCCCCCATACGCTATTGGCCTATTATTATGAATTGCAGTAAAAAGTCGTAACC
>Ga0210059_1006437_pt1 | contig 18820 bp, 13 predicted proteins | sample Ectturendosymbi2_FD_188042 | JGI IMG/M metagenome (GOLD analysis project Ga0210059, IMG submission 188042) | Ecteinascidia turbinata endosymbiont from Florida, USA - Sample 2 (SPAdes) (version 2) | ecosystem: Host-associated > Tunicates > Ascidians > Unclassified | place: Key West, Florida... | reverse complement strand
CCCCCCGGCTACGCCGATGTCGTCGTCACGGGAAACGAATGCCAACTTCGTGCCGAAGGTGAGGGGCACGATACTGACAATCGATAGCTTTTAAAGCTTGGCTGATTCTTCCTCAGAGAAGGCAACTATGGCCGGAATGGAGCTGCGCATCAAGGATTAATTAGTTTCAACAACATCGACCCCTTGTCCCCACAGACGTGGACCTTTGCGAGCTCTAATCTTTTGCTGTTTGGAATGGAATTTCGTTCGAACGGCAAACAATAAGGCAGCAGCATCAAACGCCGACTTTAAGACAAGAAAAAAAGGATGACACGAAGTTTTTGGCGGACACTGCGAGCGAAAGCTTAGCGTCAATTCACCAGCGGACGAAATTTAAGCGAATCGTTCAACGTGCGCTTTATCAGAAATAATTGTCCGTTTAAGAGGGGCGTAACGAGGTTATATGACGCTGGGGGAAAAAAGCGAGTTTGGCGCCACCATGTTCGAACCTGAGGTCTTTTGGGACTAAGCGTACTATATTGAAGAAAGTACATGCGACTTAGTTGGGACTTTTCGGCGCCCGGGGCATTGTGCCCCCTGCCCCCCACCCCTCGCAAATTGCCCCTGCTATTTAATGATAGTGAGACGGTGACGTGGCTGCGTCACGGGTTGAGTCTTCTTTCAGCATGAGCGATTTCGCCGTGTGACTGGCGACGTCAACCGACGTTTAAACGTCATTGGCTGCTTCCATTTAAAGCATGTGACGCTCGATCGATGGAGCACTGGTGCGTATCCACATCAGGCGGGTCATTAAGTCAGGCGTGGTACTTCTGTTCTTAAGAATAGCAATTCTGCGGTTTGGTGCCGAGTGCACGGCTTGGCAGCCATGTCCCAAGTTTCTTCCCATTTACCGCTGCCGTGCAAAGAACGTCATCCTGTTGCCCGGGAACAGGATGAGCCGGCTCCCAACAACCCACAAACTTGAGGTCACCAGTAGGGTTGCGGAGTTGGAGTCGCATGGAGTCGGAGGTTTTTGGGTGGAGTCGGATTGCTAAGAACACTAGGAGTGGGCGTCGGATTTTTTGTCCAACTCTGGAAGTCCAACTGAATCATTTTTTTTTACATCACACTCCTAAGTTGGGAATTCCTGATGAAATGGTACAATTTCTTTCAAAACTTTCGTTGAAACAGAGAATGTGTACCACGATTTCCGTTGATTGCGAGTTGCTACAAAATTCTTAACAGCCAAACTTCATTCACGTTTCATTAAGAAGTCGGAATCCGGAGTAGGAAATTTAGGAAAGGTCGGACATATTGCCTCCGATTCCGCAACCCCTGGTCAGCAGCCCAGTCAACGAATGCCGCAACATTTCTTACAAGTGCACAGCATTTCATTTCAACCTTTGAACCCGTACAGAGTTCATGCCATGAGCACCGGACCGTAACGCTTCGCATCCAATCTTTCGTTGGTCTTCGCGAATCCGGTCCCCCCCCGCACCAAGGGGATGATGTCACTCTCCTTCAGGGGGTTCCCGGTGAGGGGGTGCTGCATTTCGTTCTTGCGTATCACCTTGTCCACGCATTCCAAGGTCACGACGTCTCCGGTAGGCCGGAGCACTGCGCAAGGGACAAAGTTGCCCAACGTGTCGTGGGTCACGGCGCACATCCATCGGGCCTGAAAAACGTCAAAGGTCTGTTGTTTTTTTCGGTCTTAGATCGAACTTGTTTTTATAGACCGAAAAATATCAAGCAAATTCGGTCATAACGTCCGAAAATATGTTGCGGCGAGTTTTAATACAATATTGCGGGACTAAATGTCTCAGCGAAAAAAAGCAGATTGCAACAGACTTGCACCGGCGCAGTTTTGTGATCACTGAACAACTGCGGACTAAGACCGCGTTTCACGACCCCTGATGGTCCGTGGCACCTTCCCGTGACACTTAACACCCGTGACCCTCTGCCGTCACGTGATTGTTTGTCATAACTCCTCAGGTGAAGGCCACCGATTGTTCCCCTCTAGGGCCTCGAGACCCACGGTCTCCGGTTAAGGAACTACGTTATACAGAAACGTTTGAGACAGGGCTGCGTCTATTAGTCCCTGTACTTTACAAAACAGGCAGTTGCTGAAATGGCTTTGCTTCAGTGAGAGGATAATCTATCGTGAAGAGTTGAAAAGCAGCGTAAATATTATGGACAATGAGTTATAAGCTTATTTGGTAACACATACAGCGAACCAGGGTCCGAGTTTTGACGTCTCATTCAAATTAACTCCTCGAACTTCACAACGTTCGAATTGCAAAGGTCGGAATAGGTCGAGTCTCAGGTTCGTTTGAATTTCACAGTCATGGTGACGTCACAGCCAATCCACGTCAGTTGAAACGCTTGACTCCTAACGGGTCCTGCTCGATGTGAAGATAACGTACAACAAGCAGCAGTTCTGCTCAACTTAACTGGCAGTTTGAAGGCGAAACGGAGAAGTGTGAAGGAATGTTGCGTGAATGTTGGTTTAAGCCGCAAAGAGAGCAAAAGCGAAAACAACGTGATGTTATCTAGAAATTAAAAGTTCGCATTTACACCGAAATGTAGTTATGGGTCTGTATCCCGACAATAACTAGTGTTGGAAAAAAGCGTACACCTGCGGTCACAAAAAAAACAACTTGACATAAAACACATAGTTCAGAAACCACAGGAATGACTGAACCTCTTTAGCAATGAGTGAAGTCTTCTTGTCGCGGTCAGCAATCGGCGTGAACTTTACGGGAATAAGATCCTTTAACTTGAGCGGTTTTTTGCTCATTGGACAATAAACCTGCAACAAACGGCGCAATACAAACACGTGTTTCAACTGAAACGAATTCGCGGCGATGACCACGGCGAGAAATGGAACAAACAAAAAAGCAACGTAAGGAAAGCGAAATCCCTTCTGTTGATAAAGGAACAAACAATTTTGAAAATCATACGAGTTTGATGCGTTCTCCAAAACGTAATAAGAAGCTGTGGTGATCAATTACCGTAGTCTAATGATTATCATGACACTGATTACCCAGCCTTCGGCTCATGCGCTGAATCTGACTTATGAATAAATCTCCATTGTTTCGAGTAGCGTCACTGCTAATTTTCGTTTGTTCCGTAAACAGTAAGACACAATTAAGTAAATATACAGTACCGAAATGACTGACCTTAGAATCCGGCTTAGATACTTTCTCCTTCTCTGCGGCTGGAGTAAGGGAAGGAATCCAAAAACTAGGCAGGTCTTTTTCTTTGCCATCACTCATGTTGCTGCAGCTCGGTGTGTCTGAAGTAATATTATTGAAGACATATATGCGATTGCGTCACCAAGTGCGATTGCTAGGGCCATTTAGAGCAGGTTTTTTTAAGGCGTTTTAGGGACCCGATTCGGGTCCCTAGAATTTCAAATCGGGTCCATAGAATCAAAAGAAAATTATCATCGGGTCCCTAAAATCAGAGAAAATCGGGTCCCTAGAAGCAGAGAAATCGGGTCCCTACAGATCCATACCGGGTACCCAACAGTTTCCTTTAAAAAAACCTGTTTAAAGCAATATTTTTTCCGTGCTTCGGAAAGCTATGAATCGAATTTTAAAACAAAAATCGTACCCCTACGAAGTCTATAACAAAAATTATAAAGTCATATTTTCCATGTTGCAGTGGGTCATAAAGTCATATTGTGCATATTTTCGACCTAATTCATTAAGGAAACCATTAAAACAATCTCCAAACATCAGGTGAAACTACTATATCGATAGGTCTAAGCAGCATCCTGCAAACTGCACCCACTTGATTACCCTACAAATGTTGGCAAAGACGTAGGTGCACCAGGTTAATTGGATGAAATGTAGCGCACTGCCTAAAAATGCATGTTTTTGCTGCCCCAAACTTCGGGGCAAAAATGCGTGTTCTTACTGGCCCAAAGAAACAAACCAATCTTCATGCATGTTTTCAATTTGCTTCAAACCAAACCATATGTTTTGCTCATGTTTTGAGCTGTTTATGTTAGTGAGCTTCCAAACCATGAGCTACCATCTCTCATCTCTATTTTCGCTGGTAATGCTTCTTTGTAAAGTAGTCCTATGGTCTAGAAAGTCATATTTTCTGAAAAATAAAGTTATCTTATCAAGTCTTTTAGGTCATAAAAATGGCCCGCTTCCACAGTGACAAATAAACAAGTAGTTTTTCGACCTATAGCAGTAGTTCCTAACCGGGGGCACATCTCTCCGGGGGACCGTCAATAAATTTCCAGGGGGGAGTGAGCCCTTACGCGCCCTACAACATGGAAACTGAAAGTTTGATCGATAAACTTATCAACAAATACATTTGTTTTCACAACTTATTCCATCTCAGAGAGGCTTGAAACAAAGAACCATTCCTTAAAAGGGAGGCGTGGTAGAAAAAAGGTTGAGAACCACTGATCTGTAGCATGCAACGAGCGCGCATTGAACAGCGTGTCGTTGAAAAATGTAAAGTAGCGAAAGACGCCATAGTTGTCGGTGCCACACACAGCTCCAACGCAGAGAGGAAAAAATTTAACAATGTGTCAAGTCCGCAATACTTTCAAATGCTTTGTGACTACCACTATGTTGAGGCTGCACCATGTTAGAGCAAGCCACTTTGAGGTAGTCAGTTTTTGTCAGATGATAACTGCACGACTATCGGGTCAAAAAGCACTTCAAGAAGAGTTCGATGCATATAATGGAATATCGAATCCCATGGATTCGAATCCTTCAGCATTCGAATCCAAAAATCAGAGTTTTTTCGAATACTTAGATTCGAAACAAATTTGGATTAAATAAACATGAAAAATAGCAAAGTTGTCCAAACAAATAATTTCAGTAAATTCTGCAGTGGCACTCTTTGCGCTCCTGAGTAAGAGAAAGAAACACTCAACAAGCTCACGACACTGCATGGTGACCTAACGAGCTAATTAACAGGTGGTGTCATCGCTGATCGACGTTCTAAACATCTGCGGAATCAGCTCATTTTGCTCCTGACAAGTTGTTCCGGAAGAGCATTCTATATTCTGGATTCGAAATAAAGATTCTGGGATATTCCCGAACCTCTAAATGTTCTATAATGCATGTCCCTTGTGGACACACAAAATTACATTACTGCGTCTTGATTAGGACCATAATGGCATGAGAAGCACATTTTTTCTCAAAAGAAATTGTCATTTGATGACAACTTAAAGACTACTTTCAAAATCAATTACCAACCAACCGTTTTGTTTTTCGTTATCTTTGAAAGCTTTTGCTGAACTGCTGAGTATTGACTTTTCAGTTTTGACAAAGCGAGCAACTTTGCTTTTAGATTCAGCCTCAGCGAGCTCCTTCTTTTCTCGATCTTCCTTTGTTTTCTGTTTCTCATACTTCTTCGCTTGTTTTGCAAGCAATCTAAACAGTAAACAAAACAAGCAAGCTGATTGCACCAACTCTTTAATATCAAGTGGTCTGCATATTAAGGTCAATTGGAGTAAAACAATTGTACAATGTTAGGGTAAACCAGTGGAATTCAACGGGGGTGAAATTGTTGGGCGATTTTATGCAATTTTGTGATTTACCAAATTTGGGGGGCAATTTCACTTTCCATGTGGCGATTTCTGCAGGATGGAACATACTAAAATTTTGAATTGATTCCAAAAATAAAAGCTGTAATTACCACTTCGGAACCAAATAATTTGATGCACTTTAGACTCCATGGTTCGTAACAAAGGTTACAAAACACAAGATATAGGACTGGTGATGCACCAATCAAACTAACATTGTCCTGTGTAACACTTCACTGCACCAACTATCTAAGGCAGTGGTTCACTAACTTGTTGCGAGGCATTACCTAAAGCATCATTTGAGGGTAACAGCGATTGGGTCCTATTACCCTTAATATTTTGCAGTGATTGCTCATAATATAGAACAACATTGTGGTTTTGGTTCGCCTTTACTCCCTGAAGAATTGCATATTACCTCCAGGGAGTAATTTACCCCCAGTTTGGGAACCACTGATCTGAGGCCATAGGGAGTGTTATTGGTTGGAAGCTAAGAACTGTGCTTCTGAAGAATGTTCAGGCATATTGTTAAGCCTAATGTTTAAAACAAGATAAAATAGTGGAGAAACTATTGCAAAAAGTAGTTTGGTAGTATGTTCACCCAGTCATTGCATGAGCAGTGTCAAATAAAGGGCATGAAGCAATAGCATTTGCAAGTCTGTAGGCATATCAACATGCATGGAATTTTGGACTTCTTTCACATACAGTGGTATACATTAGTTCATTTTATCATACTTACGTTGGTTGAAAGCGACTAGTACTGATATAGCTATTGAAAACTAGCTAATTGGCTGAACTCCATTTCTTAAAGAAGAAAAACTTCAGTTTCTTTGAAGATACTAAAGATGGTCCAATAATCATAACATTGCTACCACTGAATCATCATAACAACTTCAGCTGCAATTAAGAGTTGTAATTAAGTTTATAACCTAATTATTTTCGCCGTGAACTGTCACAAATCCCTTCAACTGTATGTGTTATTCTTAGAAAAATTTCCTTGAAACAAGACTTCAATTAGTCTTCAGCAGAGCATTGGCCAAAACAATGTTTCTTAGGCAAAACACATCATATAGTCCATTTTCATGTGTTTTATAAACTTTGGTTCGTAACTTGATTAAAACAGTGGAACCAAGTCTCTTCTATTGAAAAAACATGTAGAAAATGACTGTTGCGAGATGATTTACGTAGCAATTAACGGCTTGCAAATTGATGGCAGTTAGCCATAAGTTGTATAAGGTACTTATCATGCTTTTCAGTCAGTTCGAATGTTTCACTGTGCTTGTGCATGTAGCTGTACTGTGTTCATCTGACTAATGACAGAACACACCAGAACAGTAGGCTGCATGCATGTATGCCAACCACCCACCAATCTTTGGCTAAACAAAGAATTCCAAAAAATTGTTTTTGCCACCTGTAGTTTCAGGTTGCTAAGAAGTCCTCCTGTTGTCGAGATAATGCCGCAAGTTGGAATGGGTACAAAGTGACAGGGTGAAGTGCCTTTTGGAAGTTTACTAACACAAGTGAAAGCGATTCCACATTTAGGAACTTTTAATCAACTATCAAAGCAATGATGAAGCCCGTGACATATTTAATTTAAATAGAGAGTCAGACTTTTGGATCAAGTGCAGTGAGCATTTGATTTTGTGCAGAAGGGGGAAGGTGAAGCATATATTACTGCTGGAGTTTCCCACAGCATACTGTATGTTGCAGGCAGTGGCGCATCTAGCCTGAAAAAATGGTCTGTCGTGGAAGAGCAGCTTTTGATATCCATTTTCAGCATAAACTACATTTTCTCTTAAGTCAAGAAATCGACTGATGATGTTTGCGATGTTGCCAAAGTATATCGGCAAAAATCTGCCAATGTACAGTATGTCGGCAATATTTGCTCATAAAAGCCGCTACGCCAGTTTTCTACACGGAGTGGTCGGGAACCCAAGTTGCTACTTCGTCTATGAATAATTAACGCAAATTCTCTGTACTGTTCCTTACAATGCGCAGCCCTCCGACTGCATCAAGTAGTGCGCAAAATTCAGACCACTCTGCAATTGTCCCAATAAACCGGTCTATGATGCAACATTCGCTCCCAGGTTTTGCGCGGTAAACAGATGGCTGCCTGCGACCAAGGCCATGTTTTTGGACTATCTTAGTGGCCCAGGTTTGCACAGAATTTCATGTTATACGCTTCATCATCGCACTGAAGCATTGTCTTGCAACTGTGGTTTCAGTGTTGCAAAATATCGATTATCGGCAATGAAAAATAACAACATCGGTATTGGCCCAAAAAAGCCTTATTGAGCTCTACCTAAAATCCAATCAATAAAACTTGATTAGTAGGGCTAGTAGCCTAGCGCAACTAACTATTTAGAACAGATAGTGGCATTAACCTCATTGTCGAAACACACAAGGAAAGATTTCAAAATTATCATTGCTTTCGGTCACAGCGCATTGATTACATCACAATTGATGTTTGTTCTGAGGAACATGGTGCTGAAAAGATACTTAGCTTGTCAAACATTCAGGTCAGCAAATGTCAGCCATACAGCAATGAGAGCTGTTTATTCATACGTACATACACTTATAATATTGAAGCTGACAATCAGCTGCACAACTTTGTCTGTGGAGCACTGTCTATCAAAGATGGCGTTGTTATAAATATACTTGCGAAATCACTCCGGAGAAGAACGATTGCGTTGCAGCTGCTCTGATGATTTTACATCGTCATGTAAAAGTGACTTACTCGAAATCAATACAGGACATTGTGCGTAGAAAACAACACCGTCAACTGCTCACTTCTAAAAAAGCTGTTTTCAAAATACAATGCTGAAGGCTTGACTGATATTCTGTTTAGATAATGTGACCACAATTTGAGGCTAGCTGTCACGCCTTTCATTATGAGAAATTCCTCGTAAAAATATAGCTGAAGTTGAAATGAACCCACATTACTTGGCGTGATGCCGAGGAAGGCTTAATCCTACTTGATGTAGTGGTAACCTAGTAGTAGAATACAGCAGATAAAATTTAGGCAGAAACTGCAAAACGAAATGATCGTGATAGAACACTGTGTCCTCTCGCCATGAAGTGAAATATTACAAAACAGCTCTGCGTGTGCGTGGCAGTGCACGAGCTTCTGACAGCTTTGCTTGCATTGAAGCTGGCACTACCAGAGGAGGAAATTCCAAAACACGTGCATTCGACGCAATATCAATTTAAAGTGTTCAAAAACATGAATTGTTTCATGTCATTGCGCAGGCGCCATTTAGACAAGGCAGGGACGCTGTTGTTTCGTAATAGGACAATGCAACGTTAGAAGGGAAATGTAGGCTGTTGCCTGTTCCAAACCACCGGCCTTAGAGAGACTTGTAGTGACACCGTTTGATATTTTATCGTCAGCTTTGATGCTGAGTAGCCTACCTGCGGTACAAAGGGACTTGTTATGACAACCAAACAGACCCCATGGATGCACCCCTGGTTGCAGAGCAAGGTTTCACCCAAGTAAGCCTGCTGCATATGCATAATAAACATTGCAATCGTCTTGACATGAACAAGACTGGTGGAAACGCCATGCGACTTAAGCTGACCAACTTGCAAACTTCTTTAAAAAACTTAAAGATAAAAGGCTAGATCTAAGGTTAGCAGTAGCTTGAACCGATTGTTTTTGAAAATGAATAAAATTTTTTCTATAAATGCAATTGTTTGTTTTTTTGTACTAACTAGATTGGCCATTTATTTAATTAGCATTAAAATCTTATAAAATTATAATAGCATTTTAGCCAGTACTAAAATCCTAAGCAGGTGGCGATTTTTAAGAAAAGTTTCTGAAGGGGGAAATTAAACACAGAGTTGAAACCACTGTGGTAAACTAAAAAAACTGCCGTACTAGACACAGCTGGTAAAGGAGGTCATCATAGGTGCTGGTGCTGTTGAGAAATTGACTGACTAGGGAAATGATTGGCACAATCTAACGGGGTTGTGAGATTTGTTTTAAAAATGATTATCAATTTAGATTAACTAAAAATTTACAAGTGTCAAACCTCTTGTACCACATTGGCAGTACTTTCCACAGACATGCCAAAGTTAGCATTGGTTACAGTAGATGTCTCTAGACCACAGGTTCTTGACCTAGGGTGCGTGAATCCCTTAGGGGCCTGTAAAGGTGATTTGCCCCTAAAGGTGATTTAAGGGGTTCATGAATGTGATTTGAATGATCAATAGGCTTTGCAGACATTTCAATTACTACTACAATCATCAGGACCTAATTTCAAATCTACAGTATATATATACTTATTGCAACTTTTCTTCTTGAGGGGACCATAACCTTTATTAGGATCTAATACCAGGGGTCCATGACCACAAATGTTTAGGAAATACTGCTCTAAAGTATAGAGCTGTTTGTATACAAGTACTGGTGTTACGAACTAATCTGCCTTGTACGAATATATGAATTAAAGTTCAGCTATTTCTAGTTGCTGTACTTGAAGAAAGAGAGCACAAAAAAGTTATATACATTAAAACGAACACTTTAACACTTTGGCGTCTGGCCGCTTTTGGGGATTTCCAAAAAAACACCGAAATGCACATGCCTTTGCGTGGGAATTTCTCTGGACCGGTAAGCGCTACCGACCCGGTCAAAGTCTCAAAAGATGCGGCAAGTCTTGTAGCAGGCACTCGAAAATAATTTTTTGGTTGGGGGTGCGAATTTTTTGTGAGTAACGTCATAAGTGGAGGGCTTTTAGGCTACCTTGGCCCACTTCACCTGGCCCTGGGCGCCAACCGTTCGATGGTAGTATATCGCTGAAGTTTTCATTGGAAACTAGGCTACAACCCAAGTCTTTTGATACTTTGGATAACATGCTGGGGTTTCAGGTTCAAAAGTTATGATCCAAAGTAATAAAAATATTTGACTAATTAGCTAATTAGATAATTAATTAATTTGTTTATTTTAGATCATAACTTTTGACCCAGAAACGCTAGAAAGTTGATCAAAGGCTTAAAAGACCCGAGCCTAGTTTCCAATAAAAACTTCAGCGAAACACTTTGGCCTAGCAGTTGGGCCCTAGGCCATGCAACATGAGCCAAAATGGTTTCAAAACTACCTCATTATGACGTCACTCACAAAAAATCTGCAATCCGCAACCAAAAAATTTTTTTCAAGTGCAGACTAGCCGATCCGTTTGAGCCCTTGAACAGCTCTCTAGCGCAATCAGCGGACGAGCTACGGCGTTGGTAAGGCAACCGAAAACTGCTGTTTTCAAGCCAAAATCTAGGTACGAATATATCGTATACCGCCTCTCAAAGTGTTAAAACTAAAAATTATAAGTGTGAGGTGGCCACTCCATACACATAGTCAGTGGAACATCTAAAGATACAACTGCATTACATTGTTCTACCTTTTCTGATGAACAATGTATTCCAAAATTGCTTCCTTCTCAAACAAGTAACCATGTGGTGTGACTACAGGATTGCGACATGGTTGTAGAGTTAGACAACAGGCATCGAAATCCTTAAACAATGCAACAACAGCAATTCAACGCTTAGAGTATCACAAATAAACTTATTTTGAAAGCCAAACACTGCTAACACGCAACCTGTGAAAAGCTAATCATAACTTAGTTCTAACAAGCTTTTACTAAATTAGAGTTACTTGCCAAAGTGCTAAAACTTTGTTGAAAATCTCTTATTTGCTGATGTAAATTTCTACACTACTGATTATATTCTATTGCGGAAAGATGTCAAAGTAAACACAAAATTTTATAAAAAGGTGAGCTCTGTTAAAAACACAGTTTTTTACCACAATATGTTCATAAAATGTATAGTTACCAATTGCTTATGATATTTCAATGTTGGCGTTTATTAAAGTGAGGAAATATAGACAGAAATTCTAAAAGCAGGACTAGACAAAAGTTGATGTGATTTTAAGGTATGCAAACAAAGATGAATGCAATTGCCACATTTACTAATCTAATCATGAAGCATGAGTGCTGCAGAAAAAACGGAAGCAATTAGTCAATGAAATGTACAGGAAAAAACTTCCTTATATTTGTAAAGTTATTGAAGCTGTATACTCTTTGTTGAATTCTGTAATAAGTTGATGTGGCAAATTTTAAACAATTAATAAATTTGACTTATGAAGTTAACATAATTTCTAACAACTCTGTTGACTAGTGTCAATCCACAAATCATGTCATTAATCAAATGATTATATCATGCACAGGTTATTTATAACACCATAAAATCATCTAGATGTCATGTGAAACAAGGTAGGTGTACTTTAACAGAATCCTTTCCAAGCCGAGCAGATTTTGTTCCATAATCTGATTGTTCTGTGTCTTTCTTCTTTTCATGATAGGAATAAACAGCACTTGCAGTAGCATTTTTTCCATGCCTTGTCATGACCACCAAATTAAATTTTCACTGGTTTAAGACAGCATAAACTTTGCACTGCAGAAACCAGTAGTCAGCATAGTCAAGCACTAGGGAGCAAAACAGTGCATTACAAATAAGCTGTAAAAACCCTTGAATACGACAAAATTAATACCAGACTTATTTAAATTGTCAGTTGCCATATTGAACATACAGGTCTAGTGTACAAGGCGCTGCAAACGTGATAAGGATCATTATTTTCACCATTTAGTTAAGGCTATTGCTGAAAATCCGAATACAAAGTGTGATTCCGCTGTAATTACTGTTGGCAAGCACCAAGAACTACCAGCCATATAAAGACAAGTCCAATTGAACAGCAAGAAAAAGGGTGCCCTGTAAAAGATGGAGCTCCGTAAATAGCGGAGCTTGGTGGTGGAGGTTTGATAACATAAACGGAGTGGAAAAAAGTTGCGTTGCAAAAGGAATAAATGGAAAAAAAGCAAAAGAAAAATATTTTGTTATTACAAATTAATATGCGCTTTCCCCAAACATGATGTAATGATTGGATATTTGCAATGTTTAAAAATTTCATACATTCACAATGGTTGAATCCTATTTTTTTGTCCCCGCAACGTTGTGAAACTCAGATAAACAAAAATTATCAAACTTCAGAATATACTTCTTTTACTGTAGTGTAATATAACCGTTTGCAGTAAAATTATTTTTACTACCGTTTATTTCTCATTGCTCAATGCAAAAAATCGGTTTTAGCGACTCCGGTTATGTCATCAAACCTCCGCAACCAAGCTCCGCTGTTTACGGAGCTTCGCCTTTTACAGGGCACCAGAAAAAGAGGTGAGGTCAACATGTACAGCTTATGCAAATGAAGCATTTTGTTTGAGTGGCCAATTTGCGAAAAATGTAATATGGTAAATGTATATATTTCTTTACGATGAGGCTTTGAACTGTTTTACCTTTGTGGTACTTTGAAACTTGGATGGTTTTGAATCATTATTTGCTTTCAATTACATTAGCAGTTTTGATGATTGCAATCTATTGGGCAGCATGGAAGAGGTGAACTTTTTGAAGATCATCGTATGCGCTTTTAAAAAAAGGCAGTGGCTACAGAACCGCCTGCAGATCTTTGAATCTGAAACCTTATTCGACCATCTCCTGTTGTAATGTGACAGTAACACACGAGAAGAATGCAGCAGGCTTGGAAGAAATGTAGTAAATCCAAAAGGTAAACCCAACCTTAACCTTAAGCCTAACCCTAGCCTCGACCTAATACCTAACACTAAGCATGAGCTAACCTAACCCTAAGCTAATGCTAACCTAACGCTATCACAAACCTAACGCTAAGCAAAAGTTTGGAAAGTTTTTGAAAAAGTAAAAAAAAACTGGCCCCACGAATTGAAATGTGCAAGCAGTCACAATTACGAAAACGCAAGACGCCAAGTTGAGTGGCGAACCAACAACCATGGCAGACTTGAAACCTATCCGACAATCCGTTACGCTACAGTATAGTAGAAGGTCGACGTCGCTTGATTGACAAACTGACCACTTTTATTAGAACCGCGTCATGCGAGGCCACATGGATGATGGAACAAGTTCTGAAATAAGGAGATCCATCATCCAAGGGTGGTTTCATAGCCAATTCCTTAAATAAAAGTAATAGCAGAATGCAAACGAACAGGGATTGATGTTTATTTTTAACACATGTGACTAAGCTTGATTTACTTAGGTGGTACTCCATAGAAAATGATTAGATGGAAAAGAAAATAGTGGTAATACTGCAGGATAAAAACTACGCTGGTTTTTGTAAAAAGATCCATTCCAAAGCTTGAAAGGGATTTATATGCTGGTCAGACAGAGCTGCTGCAGAGAAAATTGGGGGCAAATATACACAGTATACCTACACTGACCAGTTCGGAAAAGTTGGCAAGAGAAGTGCACATTAAATGTGACATTTGATTATGATTACCCAGCCAAATCACTGACCAACTACAAAGTACACATTCAGGGCAATTTGAAACTAGACTGACAATTGCAAAACAAAGCACCGGCACGCGGAGGTTATTCATAAACTATAGTATAAGAAACCAGATTTATCAGCTACAAGCCAATGATTACAGGAATTGCATGTAAGATAGATATTCATTGTAATTTGTATTGTAAGTTTCACTAGTAGAACTGTAGTTTACTGCGGATCAAACATCAATATTTCGCTATCTGTCTGATCCATTGCTATTTAGTTTGTAACCAGGGTTGCCAAGTCTAATCAGAACTTTCAAGCTAGAAAAATTGTAAAATCCGCTAGATTTTTTTCAGGTGCCCTGTAAAAGGCAGAGCTCCGTGAACTGCGGAGCTTGGTAGCGGAGGTTTGATAACGTAACCGGAGTCGCTGAAACAGATATTTTGCGTTGAGCAACGAGAACAAAACGGTAGTAGAAACAATTTTACTGCAAAGGGTGATAGTACACTACGGTAAAAGAAGTATATTTTGAAGTTTGTTAATTTTGATTATCTGAGTTTCACAACAGTCCGGGGACAAAAAATAGGTTTCAACAGTTGTCAATGTAGGCCTATAACATCTTTAAACATCGCAAACTTCCATGCATTCCATGTTTGGGGGAAACCCATATTAAGTTGCAATGATGCAACATTTTTCCTTCATTTTTTTCCTGTTTTTGCTTTTGCAACATAATGTTTTCCACTCCGTTTACGTCATCAAAACTCTGCAACCAAGCTCCGCTATTTACAGAGCTCCGCCTTTTATAGAGCTCCGCTATTTACAGAGCACCTATTTTCATCACGTGCCAGTTAATTTGAAGCAAGAAACACAAAGATGCAACTACAGGGTGAATTCCTAGCATACAGAGCAGTCAGCAGACAAAACTTTTAAATCTGAATCTTCAAAAATCAACAACAGACAGTCAAGACGAAAGATAATACGAATATACCACTTTTAAAAAATGATTGCTGAAAAGATTTGATCTACTGAATCGAATGCTGAAATTGACTGCAACGAAGAGGATGAGCTAGAGACAACATGAGTAAGCAAAAGTGGAAAAAGTAAATAAATTATGCACGTACTGTCTGCCACTAAACTCGAACGTGCTGTACATATACCACAGCTCATATTCTGTGCACTTCTGTCCTGTACACAGTGGACTATAGGTATACTACACCGAAGCCCATCACAGTATCATACTTAGATCCTCATCCAATCATTGATTAATCCAACGTTCCGACACCTAATTGCTCAACAGCTCTGTGCTCACCAGAGGTGTGCATTGACTGAATTTTGGACTTTTTGAATCCGGAGTCCGGCAGCTTCCAACCAGAAATGAGCATGGATCAGGACTGGATCAGGACTGAAGCCAATTTTGGCCGGATTGGGACTGGATCGGACTGCAGCTTTTTCAAATTTGGCGTTTCAGGACTGGATCGGACTGATAAATTTTTTGTTATTTTAATGTGATTACATCTGAACATATCAAAAATTTTAATTGTGATCCGATTTCACAGATTAGTTAAGGTAGTGCATATGTTGCCATCAATGACAAAAGCTCTGCTGGGGTTATTTTGCATTTGCAACTATCCACCTTTGTTAATATCATTGATTTCTACTAGCAACGCGAACACAGTTGAGTGGCAGAGGTGAGCATGGACAGGATTGGATATCCTGCAGGATACTTGCGATATTTTCGGATCAGGATTGGATTTGGATATTGATTTTTGAAAAAAATTGGATCAGGATCAGAATATTTGTTTGATTTCTATAACAAAGTTTACCTGAGAATGATTGTTACGTCCAAGCAATTCCTCCGGCAAAGTTTCGCGCATTCCTCACGTGTTGATTAGTGCAGCACATGCAAGCCGAATAAAACTGTTGGCAGCAGCTCGCTGCGTGGTCTTTGCTTTTGAAATGTGATGTGCGTTGTCGTGCAGTTGAATTTCCTTTGGCTTGTAATATTCCGTGCAGTCGAATTTCTTTTGGCTTGCAATATTCCGTTGTTTGATCGAATTTGTTTTTGCCAGGAATTTGTTCGTAACTGCTTGGTCCTGGTACGGAAATTTTTCTAAAAGCTTGTTTTCCTTGAATTTGTGACTGGTTGTAGATCTACTGGCCGTGCTGTATCGGCATTTATCTACGATCGTATCTACGGAAGGGAATACAACAGCTTTCTTGGACTAGTCGCAAGTTTTCGGAGGTACGACTTTTTGAGTACCAGGCTTATATCGAACTTTATCTTAGTAGAAACCAGGACCTCCTCCTGGGTGCTACATTTACTTTAAGAAAAATGTCCGTACGAGGACAGTTTATCATCTACAGTCTCGATGAGCAACCTGTTACGTATCAAACAGTATGGAAGATTGACTTCTTGAATTGCCATCGAAAGGTGAATGTCTCAACGCTGAGGCAGTGATCAAAGAAAGGCTCGAATCTATGAAAAGATCTCGTTCGGGTCTGTTAGGATTTGTTACTAAGTTCCAAAACGAACTCGACCGTCTTCTTGAAGATCCTGCTTTGTATAACGATGCACTGAAGAAAAAGCAAGCCTTTGATGAAGCTCTGTTAAAATGCACTGAGCACTCGTCTGCGTACATACAAGCAATTTCTCGTAATAGACCCGACTACCATGAGGTGAAGTTGGAAGCTGAAACCAAGCACGTCGACCATGAAATGAAAAAGGCCGAATATGACCAGAAATTCGCAACGTATGCTCAACACTGCACTGACATGGAAGGCTCAGCCAGCCAAATCAGTGGAAATGCTTCAGGTGCATCAAGCGAATCAACAGCTTCCTCCAAAGCAAGAAGACTAGAGCGCATTAAGATTAAACGTTTGAGGGCCGAAATTGAAGCGCGGCTGCAATCTGAAAAGCGGAAAATCGAACTGGAGATGGAAATGCGCATAAAATTGGCTGACCTCGCTGCGAAGGAAGCTCTCCTGGATGTGGAAGAAACCGAATCCCTTCTCGAAAGAAAAAGTGAGTCTAAACCGTGTGTTGTTTCTCATAAAAGTGTTGCTACGCGTGCTGCACAACTGATCACTGCAAAAATTCGCCAGTTTCCAAGAAAACGATGGTAGTTAATACGTCAAATAGGGAGAGTAGATTATCATTCTCTTTACCTCAATACCCAACTGCTTCTACTTTACAAGCTGTCCCTGGCCCTAGTTGGCAGTCTGATGCCGAACCACGATTCACACAGCCTAGTACCCCCCAAGTTCCAATCGTTTTTACGACCCCCAATACGAAACCTTTAAAGAACCTTCCAACGACAGTAACTTCTGGTAATGCTCAGTATGTAGTTTCATTCTTCGATAGCCCTGATGATCGACTTTCATTCACTCCGGTCGTTCCTGCTAGCGTCCATACCCCTTGACCACTCCGTGAAACACCCTTGAACCCGAATCTCCATGCAACCGATGCCATAACGAATTTGCGCGAAGTGCTGTATCAAGGTTTCACTCTTCCTAAAAGAACTCTGCGCACATTCGATGGCAACCCATTAGATTACTATGGATTTATCAAAAGTTTTAATGATACGATTCGTGAGCAAGTCACTGAACCGGCTTCTCAGCTGGAATACTTGATACATATGTGTACAGGAAAAGCTCGAGAGGCGATAAAGCATCTTTCGATTGTAACTCCGCCGTCTATTGGTATGAATCAAGCAATGGAAACTCGGCACAATAGATTTGGTCAGAAGCATATTGTTTTTAAGGCCCATTTCGATTCAATCACTGACGGTCCTCCGGTGAAGCTCGATAAGAACAGTTTAGATAAGTTTGTCACGGACTTAACGAACTGTCAAATAGTTATGGAAGCGTGGAACTTACTTCCGAGTTAAACTCATCTCAGACATTGAAAAGTGTCTTTAAACGACTTCCTGTTCCTCTGCAGCGAAAATTTTGACCTTGAAGCTGACGAACACTTTGCAAAGTGTAACCAGCTGGTGAAATTCGTGAAAGAATCTGCAATGCGTACCAACTCGTTTTTTGGTCAGGTTTTGGCCGACACAGAACCAAATAAGAAACTAAACAACAAAATACGTCTAAGGGTTCCAAGGTTTTCTCTGTTCAAATGATGCCCGCGGCCTTTGCGGCAAAGCCAACCCTTGTTTGCCCAGATTTCCCTGCTAATCATCAGTTGTGGAAATGCGAGCGCTTTAAAAGTAAACCTGTGCAGCAACGTTCAATATTTGTGGAGAAACAGAAATTGTGTTTCAACTGTCTCGGATCTAAGCATACAAGAAACATTTGCCGATGTTCGCAAAAATGTAAAAATTGTAACAAGCCGCATCACACCTTGTTGCATACTGATGGATAGACTGCTTCAGCGAATCGTGCGAAACAAAACCATTGTGACGGTGCGTTTCAAACAGTTGCTTCCGTAAAATCTGTTGCATCAAAAAACAATGCAGGTGTGCGATTGATGGTAGCACCAGTTCGTGTTTTCACCAACGACGGATCGCGTTTTCTTGATACTTACTGCTTTCTAGACAATGGATCGCAAGTAAATATTTGCAGTCAAAGACTGATGGACAAGCTACATGCTAATGGGGCAAGCGTCAAGCAAAAATCACCGGTATCGCTGGTAGTCGTGAAAAAAATTATTCGTTGGTATCGCTTCGCGTCAAGGGATCAAATGAGCCTGCTACCTTTTCATTGCCGGAAGTTTTGGTCAAGAAAGACTTACCTGACATTTCAAATTTAATACCGAGAGATTCTTAACTGCGCAGCTGCGAACATTTACACGGTTTGCATTTTCCTGATGTATCTGAATCATTTAAAAGCACTAGTGTTTCTGTATGCTTTCGAGGAATCAGTCGACTGCCATCTGCTTTCGTCTTTTTGCGATGATTCAAACTTGCACATATCTCTATTCAAGTATGTACTTTCCACGATGGGTGTAA
>Ga0210059_1006436_pt1 | contig 18822 bp, 8 predicted proteins | sample Ectturendosymbi2_FD_188042 | JGI IMG/M metagenome (GOLD analysis project Ga0210059, IMG submission 188042) | Ecteinascidia turbinata endosymbiont from Florida, USA - Sample 2 (SPAdes) (version 2) | ecosystem: Host-associated > Tunicates > Ascidians > Unclassified | place: Key West, Florida... | reverse complement strand
CATTCATGTTATTTCTTTCAGTAGCTGAGTAGCTTCTTGCCGGTCCTGTTCGGTCAAGTTTATTTCATCATCTGTGTAATTATACATTTGTGTTTCTTCACTTAAGAAATCTTCTATCATTTCATAAGTTTCTTTGGTCATTTGAGATTCTGTGGACATTTTGCTTTATGTTGATGTTTGGTAGGCAATGCCCAGTAGGCAACGCCTTTCTATCAAGTGCAATGTATGTTCTTTAACATATGGTTTAACACATTTCATGACATGTAAAAGACACCACAACTTTTTACACATCTAAAAAATTCATTGATTAGTTCCAATTCTTCAGCATTAATTGTTATTGCTATTTGCAAAATGTAACACGAAGGTTGCTCTACGCCTTGCTGCAGGTGTTTCCGGCGTTCGTCTGTGCGACAGGCACGTGGCTTTTCTGTACGTCTAGGAAACCGTGGTTCTTAGTTGCATGGTTCGCCTACTATTCTGTGGTGTTCCGCAGTTGATTTTAAATCGTTTAAGCTTTACCTATGTTTCCTATTTCAATATGTTCTCTACCCCATAATGCGTAGCAATAACAGTCATTCATAGAAAATACTAGTACGCTTATTCATACATAAAATGTTACACAACGCTCATCCTTGTTAACGGTTCAAACAATTTTTTCTTCAGTTCGTCCGGAAATGACGGAGGAATATTTTTCTTGCCGTACATCATTGTCTTTCATATTTCAGTATGTTGGGGTTATTTTTAACCACAACAGTCGCATCCCCAACGCTGAAAAATTGGCCATTATTGAGGCAAAAATTTTAAACATTTGGGCAAAGTGTGCAGCTCCATTCACGTATTCACGTAAAAGTGAGGTAGTGTCTATTTTCCCAACTAAAGCAAAATAATATCCAAATCAACAGCATAATGGTGGACAAAACGCCAAAATAATCTAGGACTATTTTGCCATTCTCTTTTGCCCCTGATGGCAAACCAGACACTGCCCTTGAGTGAACTGGAATCATGTGGTAATTCCAACAGCCTTCATCAAATTTAGGCCAACTAAACAAATTCATTCAAGTTTTGGGTAAAATTAGAAACATTTGAGTGAATTAGGAGCATTTGGGTACGGTCCAACAACTTCAATTAAATCTCGGCAAATGAGAAAAGCGTCATTCAAGTTTGGGTGAAAATAAAAACGTTTAAATACATTGCAAACATTTGAATGAAGTCCATCAGTCAAATCAAACTTTGGCAATTTTCAACAGCTTCGTTCAGTTGTGGGCAACTTCAAACATCTTGTTCAAAGCTGGTCTATATGGAATAGCTCCTTTGAAATTTTAGTACATTTAGAAATGTCTGGGTTAACCAGGTTTTTTTCAAGGAAAATTTTAGGTACCCGGTATGGACCTGTAGGGACCCGATTTCTCTGATTTTAGGGAGACGATTTTCTCTGATTCTAGGGATCCGATGATAATTTTCTCTGATTCTAGGGACCCGATTTTCAATTCTAGGGACCCGAATCGGGTCCCATAAAACACCTCAATAAAACTGGGTTAACTATAAGAGCTTTATTCAAATTTGGATAAAATTAGGACCATTTGTGTAAGTTTTAACAATCTCAATGAAATTTGGGCAAATTGGGACAACTTCATTCAAATTTTAGTGAAGTTAGAAATGTTTCCATAAATTGAAAAAATTTGGCTAAATTCCAACAGACTAAATCAACTCTGGTCAAATAGCAATAGCTCCATAAAAATTTGGGTCAAGTGGAACATCTTCATTCAATTTCGAGTAACTTCGAACAGCTTTATTCATTTTTGGGGAACTTCAAACAGCTTTATTCACTTTTGGTGAACCTCAAACAGTTTCAATCCAATTTGGGTAATATACAATCGCTTCATTTAAATTTGCATACAATTAGAAACATTTGGGAAAGTTCCAACAGCCTCAATCATATTTGGTAATTGAAACAGATTCATTCAAACTTGTGTACAATTGGGACCATGTGGGCAAATTGGAAGAGTTTCATTCAGATTTGCATATTTTATAAATATTTGAGCAAATTACAACAGCCCAAACGAAATTTGGGGCAACTGAAACAACCTCATTCAAATTTGGGTAGAGTTAGAAACATTTCAAATTAGGAACGTGTAGTGGTAACCCACTATTCCATCTAACCCTAATTTTTGCAAACCTCAAATTGTTGCTGCTACAAAGTGTACAACTAAAATGTAGCTGTAACTGCAAAATGTTTCTTGGTAGTAACGTGGTGTAGCTGTGATATGATACAGTGAAATTTCTCGTGTTTCATATTTGTTTGATGTTGTGAGATTTGCAAGTGTCAATCTGTCACCGCGAAGTATTCATGAACAGAATTAACTATGTAACTGCACCTGTAGGCTAATGTGTTGTGTGGTAGTAATGTAGCTGTGATTTCATACTCTTTGGGTTTTCATATTTTCCGTTTGTTTCATGTAATGAATTTCCTATGTTGCATCCTGCCAAATTTTAATGTTTCAATTTAATGCTGTAAAGCGAAGCTTTCCTGAACAATAGCAATTGTACTATTTATTGCACTGCATAATTCACTAATGCAATTACAGTCCAAAGCACTGCTATTTTCATAAAATATTCTTATTGAGGTTATAAGCCATTTGTCATTGGAAATGTGCATTTGTACTCATTCCCTGGAAGTTGATCATATATGCTGCAGTATTTGCCTGTACCAGCCCCATATTGCTATTTTTTCGTAGCATGCTGTGTTTAGTGCTCATTCAACTGTCTACACTGGAGTAGAGTTTTGGTTTTTATAATGTGACTTTAGAAGCTGTAAACAAGGGATCACCAATCTTTTTGAAACTGAGAGCTACTTCTTGTGTTCAGTTTAATGCGAAGAGCTACTAGTTCGATACATACTTCTGAAATGAAAATGTTGCTCAATTTATCTTTAAATTATTTTAGTATTAACAATTGAGATATTCCGCAATGTTAATCAAGACACTGTTCACGCTAATGTTATTTTTAGAATAGGCCCGCGGGCGGTAGCACAGCCAGGCCGAAATTTTTAGGGGGAGCAAATATTTTGACTTCCAGCGAGTTGCAGTATTTTGTTTGGGACAACATAAAAAATGCTAGAAATTTGACGAGAATGACCCCCCCCCTGGCTACGCCTATGCCCGCGGCCGACCCACTTAGCCCTTGGGGGCGACCTGGCGCCCGCGGGAAAAACGTTGGTGACCCCTGCTGTAAACGTTAAGTTGAAGTTTTTTAAGTACAACACTTTGCAGTGAAGATTGTCTAATGTGGAAGGCTAAGCTATAGGCTATGGCATGTATTAAATTGCCTCCTTTCCCTCTCCTTACTTACGACTTGACCTATTTGCAGCAGTGTAACATTTTAGATCGTAACCTGATATTTTACTCCTTTTCCAGTTTGAATGCGATTGTGGCTAACACAACTGCACACATCTGTGCTAGAAAAGAACACATCTTAGCTATTATAGGATGATCGTGTTGGAAAAATAAGTTCAGAACGTATGTAAAAACTCTAAAATGAAGCTGGTGGAATGAACAGCAATTTTTTGAACGATTATATTTTGATTGGCTGACATTTTTTAATACAATAAATATTACCATTGTTCACATGTGGCTATGCAGAATGGTGATTGCTAGTTTAGGGCGTACGGCTTTGAACCCCGGTAATTAGGCATGCAGACACCTTGATTTGTTTACAATGGTACGCTTTAGTCTTAACATTAAGACTTGCTGTTTATATGTCACTTGGGAAATACAAGATCAAATTTCGGCAAAAATGTTTTGCATCCCCAAAAATATACACTGCCGTACACCTATGTGACAGATTGATATTTAAGGGGTCCAGTGTCCCAAACTCTGAGCTCCCGACAAACATTATGGAGACACTAGCCATTTGTAAGCCTTTCTCAAACATTCACACATTGTTGCACTTATTCGCACCGTTTCCAGGCATAGCAGCAAAAAGTTAACGTTCATTTTCAACACTTCGTCGGCTGCTAGCCTATCAACGCAGCACTACGGGGTAAACCAGTCTTAATGGATTGGTTCATTTGACCATTAATCGTGATGTGTCAAGTTGATCCTGAGACGGTTATCGACGAGTTGTCCAAAAAGAAATACAGACCGAATTTTATCTTGTAATTGTACATGCACGTATTTTGTAATATCAAAACCTGGCTATTGGCATTCTCTGATTTGTTTCTATGAATCCAGTTACGTACTTCCAGTTGACTTTGACTTGTTCACCAGGCATAATCATTTATCAGTGACATTCTCGATGACATAGCGCTTCGCTTTCCGCTACTCTCAGCGTTCATTGAAAACGGTTAAGTTAACAGCTTAATGATCACTTCTAAAGCAAACATTTGCGTGTTAAAATGTATTGATGCCGACTGCTAGAAGATATTTGACGTCATATCTTGTTGTAATAGAGCAGTGGTTCCCAACCGGGGCGCCGCGGCACCCTAGGGTGCCATTTGCAATAACCAAAGGTGCCGCGAGATAATACGTTTTTCAATATATCATTAAAAAAAATACATTTTCAAACTGTCACCAAACCCTAAAGCAAATAGGTGGGCCACTGGGTGTCGCGTACTATATATTTCTCTCTGTAGGGTGTCGCAAGTCTAAAAAGGTTGGGAACCACTGTAATAGACCTTTGAGCTGTAACATCGAAATGATCTTTGTGTAAAATAACTAAAGATTGAATTCTGACGACGTCGGTGACAGTGACTGACCCCTCCCTAACAAAATTGGCTGCGCCATTGGAACACCCAACCATTCAACTGAGAGGCGGACACTTTACCACTGAGCTATCGCCACCCCGATAGCTAACAAGGGGAAGTGCGGGATCCATGGAACACGGGGACCGGAAGAAACGTTTAAATTACTCCCCAGCTGGTAACCATATTCTCTTGCTATGTGTTTTTGAATATTGTATTTATGGACAACAGCGTGGCCCGTTAACAGGAAGAATCTGTGTCGATCTGAAAAGAAATTAAGCACTTTTTTCTTTTTTGAGGCATCGAAGTAAAATATTTTGCAATCGTTTAGCGATTTGTGTGTCTGTCATAATTTCAATGTAGAAAGTTCCAAACGTTTCCCAGGATAGGTTGGGAGTTAAAAAAATATCTCAGAGAAAATTGATATGATAGGTTTGGGATGCAGTGCAAAATCGTGCACTTTTTTAAAAATGGGTGTTGATGGGACCAATGGAAAGCGGGTGTTCCATTGGTCCCACGATTCGTATTTCCCTGTTTTTGCAAAAGTTTATTGCACAAAAGAAAGACCAGCAGAGGTTTGTTCACTGCGAACAATCTAAATAAAGTGTTTTATGATGTCAAAAAATCAAATACATTGAACTTGAGACATGTGGCAAACAATAGATATTCCACTGGCCACTTCACATCTTTACAGCCGATCCGAAACCTAATACTTTTACATAGAGTGATGAGGAGACAATTTCAAGGAAGTCTGTTGTCGCAACATAGACTTAATTAATATCCACTTTTTGACGTTTTAGCTTTAAGGTAAGGTTAACTGAAAGTAGGCTATATTTTGTGCAAGGGTCTGTGTTACCAGAGAAGAGGAGTGTGTTTTAAAGGACCATTCTTATCAAAAATAATATACTCATTGAACAAAAAGAAAGCGTGTCTGTTCGCACCAAAATGTGTTAAAGTTCAGGATAACAACATTCAGAAATCATGGGAGTGGAAACAAATATCAGTACACGATTGGCTGAGAAAATTTCGAAAACGACGTGAGGGTCTCAGCCTCAGAAAGGTAGAATCAAGAACGTTACCACGAACTACGTTTTTTAATCCTCGTCATTTGAAACTTTTTTTCAAGAATTTGAAAACCTTATATAATCCCCCTGAAGTTTCATTGGAAATGATCTGGAATTTGTGTCAAACTGGAGTAAACACTGTAGATATTTTCTATGTGCATTGAATATTAATGTACTGTAATATAGCCTAAACATGGGTTCCGGAGGCAGAAAACCTAAAAATATGTAAACTTTTATTTCGTTTTGGTGGTGTTTTACACAAGTTTTAATAAAAATTGTGAGTTTATCTTCTTAGTTTGCACATAGAATATGACTTTCAATAAAAACTATAAATATTTGAATGATGCCAATAGAATTTTGTTCAAACGTAGCGAAATAGCATTGGCAAAGCACTCAAATAATTGACATTTTTGACATTTGTACATTGAACTTATAGATATATATATGTAAAAGCTAGGCTGATGCGAATTGACTTTTGTCTGTAAGTTATTTTTGACAACGAAATAGCATACCCAAAAAATTTAACAAGCATCCTCGAGATAATTATTTTTTATTATTTATAATAAGGAATTGTTCCGTCGGTCCCACCGGGGTGGGACCCACGGAACAAAATTTACGAAATTTCAAACTTAAAAAAGTAATATAAAACATTCATTGATTTTTATGAAACTTGGAATGAACAAGTTTGGTCCATAAACCTTCAACTGAACAAAATTTCAGCAACTTTCGCTAGATGATCTAGGTTATATGCCCGTTTGAAAAAATCCGTTCCATGGGCCCCACACCTCCCCTACCTCTTTCTCAATTATACTGTACAATAAAGCAGCACTTTAAAATTAAATCGCTAGAAGTCGCTTCCCAGTGATAAAATAAGTATTCTCTAAAAAGCATAACATTCATACGCTCAAGCCGTTAAAGAACGAGAGAGAATGCTAAACAAAGCGGTTTGAAGGAAATATAAATAGAAAAGAACAATAAAGACCTAAACCATCTTCACTCGTGCGCATGCTGGCAGCACCAGGATTCATAAAAAAGCATGTTCGGACACACAGCTCTACCGGTTTTGTTTGCGCTGAAGGCCATGCACATTGCACAAAGCTAGTAATTGTGAACCTGCACAGGCGAATTTACGCACACAGCACCTTTATCTATACCACATCCTGAAGTGCAAGCTGATGGTTCGAAGCAAACAAAAGTGAAATTAACTAAATACGAGATACAGGCGCTGATATTGCAAAGCAACACTGACGTATCGAACAGCCAACAGCAGGCTATCATCTGAATCATGGGCGGCCAAACATTGTCCAAACAGACATACTTTTGGTCATGAGCAGCCGCCCGGGGACCAACAGTCTCGTAACGACATTTTTAACCATAAAACTTGTGCACAAATACACTGCTGCAGGGTTTGAAGCAGATGCGTTTCTTTGCGATGGCTTTCGCGCTCTCTCTCAACAAGGAGGAACACACGCAAAGCAACATAAGTAGCGATAAACCCCGAAGTTATGACATACAGGCGTAATCCAGGCTTTGGGGGGAGCGATTACAACAGAATATGAGGAAAAGCCGAGGGTTATGTGAAACATGCCTGCGAGCCGCACTTTGGATACTCCTGATATAAGCAATGACGCATAAAAGCAGGTTCACGATTATTTTTCATGTCATTCTGTAGGTTGGTGCCCCACAATAAATTTACAGCAGGGTTGACAGCGAGCTCTAATAATTGCCATTAATGTCAAAAAAACCCTTGACTCAATATTTACATTCGCTTGACGTGCGATCCTTATAAACCATGCTGCTTTCGTTTACATCTTTGGGCAAACCGAAAACAAACGAGTGTGAGCTGAAAAATACTTCACTAATCGAATTCAATAACGTCAACTTTCTTGCGGAGCAAACATTTCCAGGCCCTTTTTCAACACGTCCCAAGTCATTCCATTCTTCACGAAAACGCACTTCACTCCTGCGAAAAAAGCATTTCGCAAAATCAGCCACGAAGAATTAAACGAGTCGTCCGTTTATCGACTGTTCAAATAGCGGAAAAGATTTTGTTTGATGCAGGCAATTATTACTTTACCCGGGGGCTGCTAAGCTAACGACCAATGTTGAGCAAGTCCTTGTTTCGTTGATAAAACATAAAACGCTGAAAGTGATCCTGTTACGTAACAATGTTGCCAATGTTCCGATCGTCTTCAGCCAACATGCGTTTCTGCGGAAAAGCGCAAGTGACTTTTGCGCCAGAAAAAGATCAAGATAAAAAATGACCAATAGCAATTCAACCGCGGCAGACTGATTTTGCTTTCTGCGCAGTCATTTTTAAGGTTAAGGATTGAGGCTCTTAGGTCAATCGGTTTTAACCACAACTGTCGCAAAGTTACAAAATACTTGTCGCTGCAGCTCAACACAACGGTTTGGTTGGTTGATCTCGCCCAGCTATGTCCAATCCGCGGCCCCACATGCGGCCGGCAAGGGCGCAAAGCATAATGTTGCAGCAGGCAAGAAGAGAGATCACGCGCCGTGATCACTCTTAGTCGCCACGAGACTCACCAACCAAGTACAGATACAATCAACTATTCAACACCAGGTTCACAAGCAGCATTAGAGGGCACTGTTATTGCTTGTTCGGGCGATGTTGATATAGGTGCTATTCTTAGAGCACATCCCGTTCGTGGTGCTTTGCGCACTCAACACCGCGTCGACCGAGCGGCTGCAACTAAACAGCTAGCTTGGGAGGGCGCCACACATTGTATTGGATTTTTAATACAATAGGTTTTTGTGAAGACATGGGACTCACCCAAAGGACTAAGATCTTTTATGTTTCGGTATTCATCGTCGAAGAAAAGCATTTCAGAATAAGGAATCTTGAAGTGCTCGTGTAACCTGTTATGCACAAGACATATTCCATTATTTGCGGCCTGAATTGAAACACGACAATTGTTGGGCTCAAAACAGGATGAAGTTCTAAAAAACACGATTGGGATACCACTGAAAAGCTTAAAACGTCTCCAAAATCCAATCAATAAATTCCGCAAATACTTAGCAAAGTGAGCAGTTTTCTTTCCAGGATAAATCTGCTTCATCGCGATGAGCTTTTTAACACCGTGGAGCTTTAAAAGCTGCTTCGCACCTTCAATCTCACTCGTCCTGAAAAAGCAATTCCGACAAACATGAAAACGTCATAGTTTAAATAAAAAACTTACGCGCTCTGTTTTCATACAACTTCGCATATAACGCACTACCACAAAGCGACTTAGAACTACTGTACGAACTAACCCTGAAAGCCAAAGACAGTTTGCAGCAAACTAAGAAAAAAACACCCACAACGATACTCATCAGCAGCGAGCGATCGCAGCTTCATATTAGAGGTTGTTTGACCAGTTCCAATGTTCCCTCTAAGGTGCGCAAAAGCGCAGAAACACCAGACCATTCGCGCAGTGAAATCCCATTCTAGCTTATTTGCAGCATTCCAGGTTTAGTATCGCACAACCCTTTTAACGCTTCACTGGTTGTGTGTCTACATGGTTGCGCAATCACACGCTTACGAAACCAACCATTTGCTCAGTCTAAAATTTTTTTAAAGGGAACACCGGCCGGCTCATTCAGTTCTGTTGTCGCCAAGGTTTTACGAATACTTGTGTATAGTTAAATTTTAGCTCAGAACCTAGTTCCCAGTGATCATCTCGTGTCATTCGCAATGTGGTTTTTCGAAAAACCTTCGGACATTTCGTCCATACATTTTTTGAACACTCACAATTTGAAAAAAAAACAATTTAATAGTTCTTTGCCGTAAATCGCAACACCGCCGGCAACACTACTTTTTGTGATTAAAACAATAAGACAAAAAGGCTTAACAAATAGGTTAAACTCGACCTTTACTTCAAGCTATAAATGCACAATGACTACTACCAATAGAAATATTGAGCAAATGCAGCAGTTGCCAGTTAGTCAAAATTTTTCTGCGACTAAGAAAAAAAATTGTGTGCAGTCAGACTTTTTGCGGAAGACGTCTATGGGATTAAATTCCATCTTAAACTATTTTTCTTCAATTGGTCAATCATGTTTTGCATTTTCTAATTACCCGTGATAAGATTTAAGGGGGAGAAAACAAAACAAATTTGACCAATTAAAAGATAGAAAGGATTGAATGCGTCACTACCCTTTTATCAAACAAACAACTAGTAAATGAAGTACGACACATTGTGCCAGTGGCGTACCTAGGGTTTCCCGCACCCGGGGATAAAGACAGTTTTGGTGGCCTCACCCAGACGGTTCATGGCAACATAGATGCAAGAGTTGAAAGTAGGGTCCTCGAAAGATGACCTGGATCCCGCATTTAGCTGTGTTTCTAGATATGTTTGAAAACTTCATATAACTGGATTGGATTTTTGAAAATTGTTAATCATTCGTGCAGTTAAAAAGTTAGTTGCTTCACGTGAAGCTACCTCCACTTTGAAACTTCGGTCACGATTGAATGTTTAAACCAGGACTGTGGAGCCGGAACTCAAATTTCGGGCTTCGGCTCCACTCAACTCCAGGCATCTAAATTTTTTGGCTCCCGCTCCAACCTCCAAAAGTTTTTGGCCCCGGCTCCAGAACGATTTGGTGCATGAAAAACTAAAATCTATTGTTGTTTTTTTGTACAACACCCTTGCCCAACAAATTAACCCAAATTTCTGGCTCCGATTCCACCACCTGAAATCTTTTGGCTCCAGCTCCGACCATCCAAAATTGCTTGGGCTCCAGCTACACAGCCGTGGTTCAAACTATTGTATTGAGACATTCCAAATTGCGGTAACATTCCACGTGCAGCACCTAGTGAAGGAAAATACAAAGACTAGGCAAAAAGTTCTTTGAGTATATATGCAAAAAATGCAGGAATTTCAATGACAGCATTTTTATAGGTACGAAAACACAGTAAAAAATTGGCCAGAGTTACATCTTGTTTTCTAATGCTCCGGTTTGTTGGGTTCTTTTGAAGATCCAGAGTGAATCATATTAGTTTGTTTCCATCTCTCGACAGGCCTGGTCACAATAACCGGAGGTGCGAGCTGAAGGGGATTCTGCACCCCCGGAATGTTTAGTTTTAGAACGTCATAAAGGACTGACTGAGGGAAGGCTCACAAATACATAAAAGAGAAGGATAGACAGAAGAATGCATATGAAAAATGCAAGCCAAATTATTTTCTACAAAAGTAATAGTCAAACACAAAATGGCAAACACACAAAAACTCCTTTCGATATACCTTGAAACGTTCAACAGATAATAGCACAAATACTGCGATGTAATGGTTCACATGTAATTATCCAACTTGAAAGACAAAGTTTTCTTGCTTTTGCTGTTTTATCGGTTTTCCCAAAATTTGTGACGTTGTTTGTGAAACTTCACTGAAAAAGTTTTCTAGCAGGAGTTCATCAGCAGCACCAATGTGAAGAAAACAATAAGCAACACCTGTGTCGTAACAACAGTACAACCCTCCCCAGTTTTCCCTCAATGACTTTTTATGGACCGGGACGATTGTGTAACAACAAAGCTTCACTGCATCATCGTTTGACCTTGAGATGTTTTAACTTTTTTTCTGATCGGACTTTCATTGTAATGCATAAAGAGACAGCTATACAGTGCGAAAGCCTGCGAACATCACGTGAAGCAAACTAACACAACAATAACAGAAACCCAAAGCAATTACAGCGAGCCCATTAGAATCTTGTGCTTGCACCCAAGGGAGTACCAAGGTAAGATGGCGCCCGGGGCAAGAAATGAACATGGCACACCCATATTTGATTTCAACCTGAGGTCTTTCAGAGCAAATGTACTGTACTGAAGAAAGAACTTGCGACATGCTGGGACTTTTCAGCCCTTCCCCAGTGATTTGGCCCCCGGGGCATTGTGCCCCCCTCATAACGCCCCTGCTTGCATGTTGCACCACATGGATGAAGTGTGAAAGAGTTCCAAAATCTTCTGGAAACATTAAGAAAGTGCGACAAGCAACTTGAAATGGGAGTATATCTGAGCTGGTGAACCCTAATCTCTGTCACAAAGAAAATTAATTTACAACCTCATTTCATGGCATCCCCAATTAGCCATGTGACGTCTTTGTAGTTATTAGTCGTGTTATCAAACCTTGTATCCTGCAGTGACTTGTATTTTGAGACTCATGTATGGGGAGGTGCTTCGTTTATAGGTCTAATTAACATAAATAAATGTAGCAGTAGCTGAATAGTTCACAATTATTACTAGTGTACTCAGCACTGTTGCAATTATAATCCTGTAAGAGTAGTCAATATTTCATCAAATCCCCACAAATCATACACCATAGCAGGTGGTGGTACACAAAAATATTATTTCGTTTTCCTTGCCCTGCTCAACCAAAACATTTTTTGGTTTCCCTATGCACATAATTAGCAAAATACTGGTACACCAGTGTTTTTTACAAATTTAACCATGTCTGTAAAACATTTACCTTGATGCAACAGCAATAAGATATTTTTCTGAATGCAAATGCTGAAGAATATCTTTGGATTCGGGGTACAATTCGAATTTGGCATTGTTTGCATCATACACAAAGCCGTCTCTGCAAACATATAAATGTACACCTTTCGTATAAGTACAAAATCTTCAAGACATTATAAAAATGTATTTGATCTCAACAATTGCATTCCAAAATATTGTGAACTTGGCATGGACTGTTGAACTCATCCAAGGCTGCTCCATAACCTACTTATCTTTGCGCAGGGGAGTTCTCAGGTAAGCATCTGCGTAGAATGGCCATAGTGTGTAATCTGAAAGCAAAGATCATCTTCATAAAAATTTTTTAAGCAGAAGATCAGCTTCAATTAGCAAACCTAATAAGATAAATTTACAAATCCAAACCAGTTTTCCTTTTCATCCATTCAGACCTTAATCTAAATCAGAGGTCGGCAACCTATGGCATGCATGCCACACTTGGCATGCCAACCATTTTGTAATGGCATGCAGAAGCTCCATGTTTTACCTAACGATTTTGTTATGATTCACACAAAGGCATATTGACCTTGACTTGTATAAAAATACGTATGTTGTTGGCACACTGCATGATTTGAAATCTTTTAAGTCGGTAGACAGTTAGCACAAGGTTGCCGATCCCTGATTTAAATAATGCAATTGATACATTGAAGAATGATATTAACAAAGTTAGCAAAATACGACCAATGGCCATTCAAATACCAGTAAACAACAGAAAATTACCAAACATTTTTGTAACAAAACATAAGTCTGCTGATAACAATGGGAAAAATCTATTACACACCCAGGTCAAAAACAATGAGCTTTGGCGTAGAATTCATGGTAATGCATATACTCTCAATTCTGGTAGTTGGCTACAAACCAAGACCAAAAAATTACAACATACACACTAAAAAGATGAGTACACTATATTTTATACATTAAGCATAGTTTTGCTATTTTCATATGACCCAACAATTCTCTAACACCTGGATTAAAATTGAGCAAATCGAGAAACCTTTGACAATTATATATAAACAATCTTACACAAACATTTAGTTATTTTGATTTGAGTAAACAAATCAACATGTGTTCCAACATTTCCATAACACCTAATATCTGCAAAACATTCAAAAGTAACTATTATTTTGTTTTTACTTTTTGTTAATCAAAAGAGCAGTAACTTAGAAACATGGTTCATGGAGTAGAAAATTAGCTGGTGGCATGCTTTGTGGTTGTAACCACTCTTTTGTATATTTGACTTCTACCAGTAGTTCAGAAGTGATCAAAAACCACTTCCACCATCTTTAATAAAGATACAAACATCTAGACTACATTACATTGCTAACTATGTGCATGAATGATCATTGACAGCAATTGCAAAAACATCTGCCATTTGAACAAATACATTCAAAACATAGATTGAAACTTCAGATTTGTTTTTCATTGTCTACTTTACGTAAGTTGACATAAAATTTCTACTGTACCAAAAGGAAACATATACATCTACATTTTACAAGCAACTACTGTACTACATGTACACTGTAAACTAAGTCATTTCCTTCTCAGTATTGTGCACCATTTAATGGGTTCAGTGATGAACAGTGAACTCATACAACTAAAATTTTGCATTGACATCAATTTTTGAATTTTAAACAGTCAGTGTCTGGAAAAACGATTCTTTGAAAAAGAGATATTGATAAGTCCCCAGGAGAAATATTCTAAGCTACATGTTCTATAAACTCACTAGGCATCTTTGCAGCCTTGAGTCAGCTCTCTTACATAAAAGAGAGTGAGAGCTGACTCAAGGTTGCAAAGATTTTCTAGAAAGAAGATTCTACAAAAGAAGCAGACTATTGTCAGCAGCAGACAATAACCTGTTTCTTTTCTAGAATCTTCTTCTCTACTTGATAAAGAATGCTTTTCATTTTTGACAATCAATACTGTAATTCTGCACAGCCTAGTGAATGTCTGTTGCTGGTTGATACATAAAATGTGTGGTGACAAGTCAGACTCGAAAACATTAAAAGTTAAGTCTTCCAGTTCCACAACAGCTGCAACATCCAAACTGTATATACTCAAACTGGGTACAATGTTTAAATGCAAAGAATGGATGTCCGTCATCTAACGGATATGGGATGATGTAACAGGAGTGGAAAAATATCATGTTGCACAATAAATAAATGTAAAGATGCAACAGAAAAAATAATTTGTAATTGTAATTTAATATAACTTTACCTCAATCACGTACTGTATTGCTAAAAAGTTGTGATGGTGTCATCTTTTATATTTTCGCAACTGTTCGAGCCTGAATTTGGGCACCACAGGGGCTTGTTATCATGAAAGGAATAATCATGGTTATATTTGAATAAGAGCTGATGATGCCTACTTTGTAGGCAAAATATATACTCCGTAAGATCTTAGTGTCTGATTCTGTGCTAAGAAAGGATTTCTTTCCATAGACAGGGAATAATCTTGGTGTGAGACCTAGCCTGTAGTGGCTGAAATTAGGCCTAGGCTAGGAACAAATATTATTTTACTAACATTGTGGTGTCATTGCTTACCTTAAAATATTGTTTTTTACTACTCTGGTTACGTCATTTTACATCCGTAACCAAGATCCGCTGCTGACGGATATCCGTCTTTTACAAGGCACACCCGAACTCAAACTGGCTTTAACTACAGCACCCCGTCACGGCGTCACAGACCAAAGCAGTGTTGCCAGATGGTTGTCACTTAAACCTTCCAAATCTTGTCATGAAAAATTGCTAGATCCTGCTGAATACCATGTCACAAATTTTCAGCTAAAATCTGCTAAAAATAGTAAAATTGCTGTTTTTGAGGTGTAAAGCTTGTAAAGCTATGTATCAATTTTTGGTCTTGGACTCACTATCAATGGACCAGACAAGGCCTACGATTTCCTGGCGTAACTGAACCACCTGGAAAAGTCATACGTGCCGTGGGATAAAAATATATTCTGCCAATGTAGTCTTTTAGTTTTAAACCCAATGCGCTCACGAAGCACAGAAGACATCATTTAAGCTTCACCAAACCCTCCAGTTGCTTGTTATTATGATGCAATTATCTTCCTGAAGCAGCTTACTTAGCTGCATCATAATAGAAACTCCAATGGTAATAGCAACGGTATGCATCCAAATGATTAAAGCAGTGGCTCCACTCCTAGTGTTTTTCCACTAGACCTAGTGTTTTTTCATTTCATCTAGTGTTCTAATGTTTTGTATTGCTATCTAGTGTTTTTTAATGAGTAAGCTGAATTTAATTAAATGCACAATTTTGTGTAATTGTAACATTAATTGAGACGGTTTGATATCGTGCAATTGTAATTTGCTAAAAGATCTATGTAATTTGCTAAAAGATCTACCTAATTAAATCTTAAATTACACAAGACAATATAATGTTTTGAGCTGCAAGTTACTTGGTCATCTGTTGAAAGTTTCAGTGACCTGTAAAAACAAACATAGGCATTGCTGCTATCTCCCGTTTTCTTTGCTTCTGGTTTACAAATGGCTTGCACAATCTCTGTGGTTGGCATTGCAACGCATTTTCTGGGCATTTTCACTGTGTGTAAGTTTGATTTTATAGTCTAGGCCTAGTGTTTTTTTTGTGAATCTAGTGTTTTTTTATCATGAAATATAGTACATTTCCGCGACAACAGAGTGGTAACACTGGATTAAAGGCAGCTAGTTGTGACTGGTGGTCATTGTGCTGCCCAATATAAAGCATTAGAAAGAAGGCAAAAAATCTTTTGATGAAGGTATAAAAGTTTTCATCTCTATAAATTGTTCAAACAAATATTTGACCAAGAATTTGTTACCTGCTAAACTGCTAAACCTGCCGAACGGTTATTAAAATCATGCTAGACAAGCAACTAACTGCTAGACTGAAAATTTTACAGCAAACGGTGAGAAAAACTTGCTACATATAGCAGAAAATTAGCTAAAATGGCAACGTTCACTTTTACCACATCATCTAGTTACAGTACTTGTTATTTAATGGCAGTGTCTATTTAGCCACCAATCAAGGGCAGATCCAGGTGGGCGATCTCCCCCCCCAAAACTGAAGAAAGTAACCTTATTCACCATAATTTTCTACAATTTGGAAAAAAAATTTGCGATATAAAGCCATTTCGTCATCTATTGTTTTGTCACAACAGTTTTGTGAAGCATACTCCGTCTCTCTACCAGTAGCGAACCTGTTATGAGACTTGACTACCAAATATTACTGGAATCACCTCCCTTAAACTTACTAGCTGGAACAGATTGGCTGGAGCTATTGTGCTGCCAGTCGAGCATGGCATGATGCAATTCAAATAAAAAGGTCAGTGTGTCATGCAATTAGCATGCTGCTCGTAGCATAATGGCTAGGCTTCAAGTATGGTATGCCACTGCTTTTCGGGTTCGACTCTCACCCAGGCGACTTCCCTTTTTTTCAAACTTTTTTCATACCTTTCCAAACTTTTCCCGTATGTGTTACGTTTAGGCTTTGGTTTAGCGTTTGCGTTACGGTTAGCTTTTGGTAGGGGTTAGCATTAGGGTTAGGGTGTAGCATTAGGGTTCGAGGTTAGCGTTAGGGTTAGGCATTAGCGTTAGGGGTTAAGGTTGTAACGACGCGCAGTGACCAAATGCTTTAACTTTTGTTTGACCGCATCAAGCGGCGCATCCGGCGATCAGTATTTTAATACATGCAACTCTCTACGTCCAAAGAGTGTGATTCACTCTTTGAACGCCGCCTTAAAGTCTAATATTAATCATTAATGGACTGCTTTGATGGATTGCACTGACACTTCTGCAGTAGCAACCTTTTTGCAATTCCCTGGCGTGGGTCATTAGAGGACTCTCGTCGAGTTGAGTAACTGTTTATTCCTCCTGTTGCCGTTTTGCTTCTGCGAACAGGAGGTTGAGACAGACCTTCGTCTGCTTTGCAGTCTCGAATAGTAGTAACAAAGAAAGTTGTTTTTCTGTTTTGCCGCGCTTAGTACGATAAAAGTATAGCTCGTGTAACTAGAACTTTAGCAATGTTTCGGCCCTTGTGTAACCAAATACTTCTAACCAAGTCAAGAGTGTTTCTGTTTACTGAAAAGACCAGAGATATGAGCTGTGGAACGTACACCGTTTTTGGTATGTAAGTTTGTCATATGTCTCTGGGATCATTTAATAGAGCAGTTACAGCTGGATAACACTAATTGGAAGGCCGAGGGGACGGGCAGGCTGGAGGGCCATGTTTCCAAATAAAAACGTGAACTGTCGGCGGGCTGCACAGAAGACAAGACAGAAGGGCGGGCCGGCGGGCTGCACAAAAAGGCGGTGCGGCGGGCTGAGAAAAAGGGCGGGGCGGGTAGCCTTCCAGACCGCCCTTTTCTGCAGCCCAGTTTAATGTGCAGCCCACTGGCCCCCCTTAATGTACAACCCACCGGCCAGTCTAGTAGTGCAGCCTGCCGGCCCGCTCTTCTGTGCAGCTCGCCAGCCTGCGGATAATTCATGTTTTTCATTTAGCAACACGGCCCTCCAGCCCTCCCGGCCCTCCGTTTAGTGTTATCCGTTGCAGCTTGCCAATCGATCGGCACTGAAGTAGTACCTTGAAGGCGTTTGACATGCATGTTTGAATTTACTGTAAATAGCCGCGTTGCGCGCTGTTCTAATCGTTAATTGTCTATAGCACACTCAGCTATCGGTGTGAAGTTTTCTTGCTCTGTTAGCTGCGCTGGCAGAATGCTTTTAGTTTGTTTCTGTTGTGTTTCAGAAACCATGCTGACGATCAATCGCCGCTGATGTTTGTTGTTTGTTGGATCTGATAACAAGAAATTGTTGCACATTTCGGTTCCGTTGGCCATTGCTGTAAAGAACAAGAAACTACAGTCCAGTTGATGCGCGGATTCTTAAGGGTCAGATTCTAGGCGAAAGATTGTCAGAGTGCGTTTCTCAAATTCTGCGGACTAGCTCCCTCACGGCTCACAATTAAAAGAATAGCTGCCGCAACAAAGGACTAGGGGGTGCCTTTACGGTCTATCTTTTGTGCTTACTTCATTTCTGCCAAGCCTGTTGCTGCTGGCATCTTCGGATCTTGGCGGCAAAATAGACACTGCCTTATTTAAATATGATGCAATCATCTGCTTGAGGCAGGTTGGTTGCGTTAAAATAAAAGCTGGAAATGATTGACTCATTGTGGCAGCTTGTACCTGGCCATTGGGTTGACGCTTTCAAAGCGTCATCAAACAAAGTATTTTTTGGGGAACAAATGAGGAAAAGTTAAAAGATTATTGTTACCAAAAACTGTTCATACAATTTTTTGTCATGAATTTGTTACCTGCTAAACATGCTAAAAGGTTTTCAAAATCCTGTTAAAAAAACAGCTAGCTGCTAGAGTGAAAAATTTCCAGCTAACAGTGACAAAGCCTGTTGTTTCTCAATCACTTGACAAAAAGTGATAAACGGGGTTGGTTGACCAGATGACCGCCACGGTCTTTCGCCAATCCTATGTGACACAGCGCCCCTCTTTGTTTACACTGATCAGCTATTGTG
>Ga0210059_1006435_pt1 | contig 18824 bp, 15 predicted proteins | sample Ectturendosymbi2_FD_188042 | JGI IMG/M metagenome (GOLD analysis project Ga0210059, IMG submission 188042) | Ecteinascidia turbinata endosymbiont from Florida, USA - Sample 2 (SPAdes) (version 2) | ecosystem: Host-associated > Tunicates > Ascidians > Unclassified | place: Key West, Florida... | reverse complement strand
TCAAATCTCGAAAATTCATAACCGCTTGGTTTGATAACGTATGTGTTGTTACGCCTGTGGTACTGCCAAAGAACATTTTGCAATGCACCTGATCTCGACTTACAGTACAATGTTGTTGAAAAACTAAGAAATAAACATCAATATTCTGATTGCTAAGGGGGGGCTTGAGCCCCTTCAGCCCCCCCTGGCTGCGCCTTTGGTCATGGCCTATCTCTCCTATGCGTAAATCCGTCACTGCCTATCACTATATACTTTAGCCTACATGTGGACAATCGTGATAATGAAAAACACGTAATAGAGCACCGATTAAACCACAAACCGCTTATTGGAGCAGCTTTTCAATATCCCAGAGAAGGTTATAAATTATTTTCTCTATTAACACTAGAAATACATGAAATGATTGTAGATCTCCCAACAAGCTTTAACCTACTTTTTAACTTTTCAAAACAAGCAAGTAGCCTACTGTAGTAGCCTCAAACGTCTACGAAAGTTATTCCACTTCAGACTTTTTGCAACATTCAGTTTGTTAGTTAGGCTATATCTTTACGACGCCAATCAGTGACATTGCTACCATAATCCTGGTTTCGGCAGTATTTCATGATGCAATTTTCACCACAAGAACATTATGAGGCATAGTTCACTTGAACCAAATTGTCACTTCTGTTACTTTGCAAATGGCTTAGCTGTTACTAACTCTCTCTTACTTTGGAACCGTTATTTTTTGCGCACCAGAAATATTCATTCATAATTAAAACTAGGAATATTTCAAACGTTCTCGCCAATAATCTTATATGGCTGCCTCATCAAATCTTCACGAGAGGGAAAATGAACAACGCTATTTAAAAACACTAACCAGCACATTTGCAATTACAAACTAAATGCTACCTTCAGAAGACAAGTAGGCTAGTAGTAACTATTGAAACATCAACAAATGTCGAACCGTAATTGCAACAACTATTGAAACCTGACCTGCCAAATACGAAACGCTTTTATAAATGAAACAGAAAACAGCTTCAAATTTAACCCCTTTCTGCCTTAACGAGGTGCTAGTAAAAAAACTTGGTAGGCCTACACACAACTGAAGACAATGCCCATTCTTGCTATAGAATTTTCATAAGGGCGTTAAAAACAGCGCAGTTCACTTGGATTTCGTTGCCAACGGATCCCACGCTTACAAAATACTGTGGACCCCTCCAGAGTTTTCTTAAGGTTTGACCTTGCTGACTGCACAGACATTCTGAGAGACCGCAATTGTTTCATCTCAATACCACGATGATTGTAAAGCAAGGTTATAGCGTACTTTCATTGTAGTAGTAAAGCGAGTTTATACTGTATTTTGAGAGACCGTTGAAAAAATGTGAGAACCGTTTTGGGCTCTCAAAGCCACTTAAAGAACACTGGGCCCCGCGTCAGCACTATACACAAGCAGCTACGATAGAAAGTGTAAGCTTGCTTTGGTGAGTACCGTAGACGGAGCTCGTGGCCTCCTTTGGCGTGGGCTCGATTTGAAAAAATATGTCAAATCGGCTTAAAACCGGCCCTGCATATGAAATCCCAAGAGTTTTATTGTGTTCAAACATAAACCTGTTTTGTACTCCATTAGCCTTTATCAAGCTCAATTTGCCTTTTCGATTGAGTGTATTGTAAATTGTAGTCTAGTATTCTTGTTTAATACTACATGTCCTTGAACGTAGCTAACAGGGTTGAATTTAATGCAAATTTAGTGTTTTGAATCTGCGTAGTTGTTGCCTGTGGTTTCATGGAGTTCCATAAGGGACATAGCTTTGAAAAAATTCAGGATACCAAGCATTAGCGGAAAAGTATGTTATAAACTAGCTAGTTTATACATGGTGAATGCAGAGAAGCGCGGTGCAAAATTAGAGATGTGGGGGGCGATTCCAACCTGCTATCGCCTAACTTTTATGTGTTGCTATCTTTGTCTACCCAAATATAATTGTTTTTTAAAATTTGTGTATCATAAATCCCTCCCCTTTTGCATTTTCTGTTATGCCGGTCATTACGTTACGCATGACCGAATTTTCCATGTAATGACGATACATTAGTTAATTTTTTCCATTAATAACGATAGTTCGCTCGTTTGGATTCAACATGGGTTATCGTGCTTTGTTGGTAACAGAGCGCAATGTAGAAGTATTTAACTTATATCAAACTGTAACGCAAAAATCTGATGTTGAAAAAGGCAATCTGATGTTGACGATACTGACCCAGTGACAATACTGCTCCGCTCCTGTTCGCCTCTGTACTACGCACAACACATTTACATAGGCTACCGCGTCATATTCTGCGAAGAGTAAGCGAACCTTGTACTTGTAGAACAAAATGTTCGGCTCTCGCGGTTTATCGCTTCTCCGTCTCGCGTGTTTTTGCATATCCATGGTTGTTTCTTGTTCCTAATGTTTATGGGTTGCCTGTAAAAAGCGGGGCTCCGTAAAAAGCGGAGCTTGGTTGCGGAGGTTTGATGACGTACCGGAGTGGAAATAACTTGTGTTGCAAAATCAAAAAAAGGAAAAAAAGTGAAGGAAAATGTTGTATCATTGCAACTTAATATGCCTTTCCCCCAAACATGGAATACATGGAAGTTTGCGAAGTTTAAAAATTTTATACATTCACAACTGTTGAAACCTATATTTTCGTCCCCAAACCGTTGTGAAACTCAGATAACCAAAAATTATAAAACTTCAAACTAGACTTTTTTACCTTAGTGTAACATAACCTTTTGCAGTAAAATTATTTTTGCTACCGTTTAGTTCTCATTGCTCAACGAAAAATATCGGTTTTAACGACTCCGGTTACGTCATCAAACCTCCGCAACTAAGCTCCGCTTTTTACGGAGCTCCGCCTTTTACAGGCAACCGTGTTTTTTTGTGTTGTTTCACAGCTTGCTCATTGCTGCATTTGTATTTTGTGCAATAGTATAGTAATAGTCAGTATACCTGCTTCTTGAATATCAGTATGGTCTCTGGGTAATTGTTTTGGCAGTGGCTACAGTATATATAGATATACCTGTGGATTGGAGATGGCATGGTCCAAGATTTTTCAGGCCCGGACCGCCCATAGCGATAGCCCGCAACATTCAGCCCATTAATTAACCGCCCGTGGACCGACGACATTTATTCTTTTCCAAACCAGCCCGCCCATGGCCTGCTAAACAATTGGCAGTCTTGTCTGTTTTGTCTCCTGAGGCAAAATATCTCCAAGGGCTATTTTGCCTTCTGAGGCAGAATATCTGCTGAGACTATTTTGCCTTTTGTGGAACATGATTGGTTGAAGTGGACATATCATGTGACAAGCATAATAAACAAAGTTACATGCTTGAATTAGTCATAGTGTGTAAGCCTAAAACCCTAAACCTAAGACCTTAATAAATCTAAAACCCCAACCCAAACCTAAAACCCGAAACCTAAACTTCAAACTGTAAACCTAAAACCCTAACCACAAAACCTTAACCTAAATCCCTAAACCCTGAACCTACAAGTAAAACCCTCAACCAGTCCTGTCACCATGGGATAGCTTTTTTGGGCTTAGCCCCCCCAAAGAAACTAGAAAGCTCCAAGCCTCCACAAACTGAAATATGAAACTATCCTGTAGAAATCAGTGGATTTGTTGTCAATTTTAGAATGTCAAGATCCCCACACAAAAATAAAGCTCCCCTATTGAATACTTTCTGGAGGTCGTTCTGCTCTCACCCTAAAACTCTCATCCTACAAGCCTAAACCTGAACCCTCACCATAAAACCTTCAACCTTTAGCCTAAACCTAAATCCCTAAACCTAAAACTCAAACGTAAAACCCCGCAACCTTTACTTACAAAGCGATTGTGATTTGGTGCATAAATCAAAAACACTTATAGTACGCCATCAAAATGTTGCACAACACAATTCCTCCAAGAAGCAACTCAGCACCACAACCGCTGACCGCCACGCTCATGCAAGAAGTTATCACCATGCACGAAAAGTTTCTTAAACAAACTGTACCTGCCAGTCGCGTATGACGGGGTGCTCACACATGGGGAAAAGCAAATTTGCCTTAAAATACAGCAACGGCAAAGCAATGCCAAATGGTTTCAGTCACTTTTATTGCCACCGAGTGGTTCTTTTCAACTCAAACAATTTTTGAAGGTTTTTTCAACATAAGTGGGGGGCTCGTAGCAGCTCGGTGAAGTCTAACCACTAAAAATATCATTAGCAGCCTGCTTGTTCAACCTTAGCGACCCGCCTAAAATCTGGACCATTAGCGGCCCGTGCCATCTCTACTGTATCTGTGGATCTTGAAATTTGAAAACTTATTCATACGCCACCTATGATGTAACAGTAATGCACGACGAAAGTGCAGTAGGCTTGGTAGAAACAATCTAAACGTAAAACAACTAAAAACCCAACCCTTACCTTAACCCTAACTGTAGCCCCAACCTAACGCTAATGCTAACCTACTCGTAACGCTAAGCTAACCTTAAGCCTTACCTAACCCAACACTAACTCCAAAACATGAAATGCCTAAGCCTGAAAAAAAGTAAAGTAAAAAATTAAAACGGAAGTGTAAGTTGGCAAAGGTGAGACTCGAACCGAAAACCATTGGCATAGCAGCTGTAACATAACCGCTAAGCTACGAGATCCACACCGTTTGCATGACAAACTACCCTTTTATTCGAATTGCGTCAGGACAGGTGTATCCATAGTCACTTCTAATTGTATTACATCTTCATTATCCAATTCATTGTTTTGTAGATGAGCACTGTTTTTGCCCTTGCTTTTGTTCTGAAATGTTGTGTTTATTGCACTGCTCTCTGTCTCAAAACCATTGTACATATTCATATTGTTGCTTACTTCTCTCACCTATGTATGTGCATGATTCACTTGCTCATCTGTACATGCCTCAACTTTTCACCCATTGCTTGCCCACCATCATCTATCTTATGTAAATCATGATTGTTGTTTGTATGATTTAACCTTTGTTTCTGAGATATATGTTGTTCAATTGAAATGTCATGGGTTTATTTCGTTCATGTTTGCAATAGCCCCCTTCAGTTATTTGCTACTTTTGACTTTGGGGTGTACACTGCCTACTTTTCCAATTTTTTGTTTGTATCTGATATTTTGCATAATCGATTTAATGTGTCCCATTTTCTGTGTTTTTATAAAAATTGTGATGTTAGCTAGTGCACAGAATTTACATTCAAGTTTTTTATGCCAGACTAACATAGTAATGAGATTGACTTGAGGAATGATTATTTAATGACTGATTCGATTGATTTGTTGTTTGATATGACTCAGCGAATAAGCAGACACAATGCAAAAAGCTATTGAATGTAAAGAATACTAACTGTCAGTGAAAATTTAGAATAAATGAAAACACATGGCCAATGAACTGATCAATAAAACAAAGTTGTCACTGTGTCACATACCAGGAATGGTGAATGAACATGGAGGTCATCTAATCAACCAACTCTGTTTATTGACAAGGATCGGAAAACAACAGTTGGAAATAAAATAAGCACAGTAAAACAAATGAATACAGAACACGTTGAGGAAAAATTACAGATGAAAAGAGAATGCCTATCAACACAAAAGAGTGGATACAGTCTCATTGAAGAAATTCAGTGTGGTCAAAAAATACAAGAATAGACCAAGATGTGCCATTAGAGTACATGAAATCAAAGCAGTGACTTAATTTAGCTGGTAGTACAGTATCTTTCAAATAATTTTTTGTGACGCAGTGCTAGCAAAAGACTTGGCAAATAAAATCAATGCATGGTCAGTGAAGCATAAGCCCTAGTTTCAAGTTAAGTACAATTCTGTGAAGTATAGAAAGCTAAAAGAATTTGCTGGTTTCTTTTTCAAAACAATCATGGCTAGGCTGATGCAGTTCAAAGTGAACAATTATTACAGACTTATAAGTTAAGAAATGTATATATTCAATTTGTGTCTGACATCAGTCGCGCAATATTAAGCTAATTTAGGTGTTATAACTTTTTAATGTATTACTGTGTGCCAAATTGGTCTATTGCTCAGTTATAGCTTTATATATTTTACAGCCTTGATACACCTCTGCTGTGAGCTATTTGTAAATTGCTTGTTTCACTTGCAGTTAAAACTGGCTCGGAAATATTCATATTTTCTACTATATCAACATGGTTTGAATAGATGTACAGTTATAAGCAAACTACACATGGCTGGATTTTGTTTCCGTCATTTTTTGGTCATTGACCAATGGATTTTTTAAATGACCAAAAAAAATTAGGTCAATTTGGTCACAGTGTCTGAAAATATAGAGCAATGCATATTGTTATGGCAACTGTCAATAGTATTATGGGACAAATGACCGAAATGTCTCAATGAAAAAAAATGGATATGTGGTACATACAGAATAAAATACATTTAGATAGAGAGGTTACTTTGTTATCAGTGTGTTGACACCAGGTAATATAATAACTTCTTTGTTGAAGAAAAATTCACTCTTGTGTTATTGCATATTCAATCAGTCTGGGCATATTATGTGTAGCAAGTAATGTATTGCCTAACCTATTGCTTTTTCTTCAAGGTATTTGTGTGTTATCATTACAATGTCAATCATGTTATCTCGAATCTGTCACCAGCATATTTACAAAAGTATCCATTTTCCTGCTACAGCATTTTCAACCACATGTAACTTACCATCCAATCTCCTTATTGACAAGCCAGAATACAAATGGCTGAAAGAACTTGGCTTAAAAGCAGACAATGAAGGAGTGTTTGATGGCTCATGGAAAAATGGAAGTGGTCCAGTAAGTCCACTAGGCTCTGAGCTTTGCAAAGTTTGCATGTTCCAAGTGTAGTTTTTTATATTATGCTGATGTTTTATTTTTGTTATGCATTTATATACAAAATGTGCCTCACATAAAGCCTTGTTTGCTGAAATACGTATAATGTATTGCCTGAAACTTCATGCAGCTACCAAGATTGGGCTTGTGTTTAGAAAATTTCATGATATAACTCATTTATTATAGCAATTTTTCCTGACTTGAGACTTGAAAAAATCTTTTGGACTGTGTTTGAAAATACATCAAGTTAAGTTTTGTCAGTGATAAACTTAGCACTCCTACTTTACTCCATATGCATGCCTTGGAAACTTGCATGTATTTACAAAGAAGCCAAAAATTAAGTTGATGAATCTCATTATATTTCAGGTAATGGAATCATTGTGTCCAAGTAACAATGAAGTCATTGCTCGAATCAAAACTGTGAGTTCCACAATTACATGTTCTTTTGTGTAAAATTCAAATCTTCAATGGGAATTTTTATATCTGTTGTTTTTAATGTTGTTGTATGCAAATGGAATCTTTTTGCTATGAGTTTTTGTGTATTGAAGGAGTATCTGGTGATCCCTAAAGTATATTCACAACTCAGTGTGATTACAGTAAGCTTTTACTTCCTAGCTGTCTGATTTAGTTTAATGGCAATTGTCTTTTTAGTAGTGCATAAGTGCCTACTGCCTAGCGCTGTTTGGGTGATGTTAAAATAGCATTTTTTGTTGATTGCTTTACTTTGTCTCATTCGTCCAAAACATGCCTAAGCCTAGTTTAGACAATTGCTTTAAGATATATTAAAGTTTAATTTTCAGTGTTTTAAGCCTCTGGGTTTAATGTCAGTTTCTGACACAATGCTGTGAGCAAGGGTGAAGTGGCAATTTTGTAGACTGTGCTGGAGCTCTGCTGGGCATTTTTACTTTCCTTAATGACGTTTTGTTTTTGTGATCAGGCAACACTTGACGATTATGAGCGTGTGATTGAAAAATCTCGTGAAGGTTGGCAGGCGTGGGCAGAAGTCCCAGCCCCACAGCGTGGTGAGATAGTGCGGCAAATCGGTCATGCTTTAAGAGAAAAGAAAACGCTGCTTGGCAACCTTGAAGCTTTAGAGGTATCGTTAACAAGAAAAACAGTTTTTGCGTAGTTTTTCGTATAACGAACTTTGATCATTTTAACCATGCTTTGTTACTTTATGTATGTTGACAGAATAGTATTTTTGTGTTCTTGAGCGTATTTAAAACGAAATGGGTATGCAGTAACCGGAAAATCAAAAATAAGTTTAACGAGTTGCACTACAAAACTTCCTGCATTTTACCTGTGGCAACAGTATATCCATATTCCTTGGCTGGCTCGTAGAAAGCTGTTGCGTTACAGGCGTTTGAAGCTTATGACCAGAGCCTATTCCACACATCAGTTGGAAATATGATCAGATTTTAGAATCTTGCCCAGTGGTTTTCAACCTTTTTGTACCGCAGCCCATCATAGCAACCCATTCTAAGCCAACGACCCCCATCTAAACCTCGAATAAAGCAAATGTATAATAAAGCTGTGTACACAAAATATCTAATCGCGACCCCTCCAAAAATGGTTGACGACCCCTCTGGGGTCGCGACCTCAGGTTGAAAACCATTGATCTAGCCCATCTACTTATTCATGTATTTTTAGCCTTCTTTGTCACAATAACGATTAGTTTTCCGCTTGTGACTTGGCATGTCGATGCCAGGTGGATGCGTATACGTGCAAAACCTAAGTTGCATTCTAAATTAAAATCGTTTCTCATAGAAATGTGTGCTTGCATGTTATACATAAGGTAGAGGAAGCAATCGTTGTATTTAGCGATGCATTTCATAACGCAAAGCACCCTGTTCACAATTAGTTTAGCATGCATTGTACCATAAAGCAGATATGCGTGGGGGCGCATATTTCTTTAGTGAGCGAAGCTTTTTTTCACTTAAAAAAAACGATTGTACGCAGAAACGGTTTTGCGCTCAACAGACTTGCTTTCAACAGTGATTTGAGCGTGCAAAAGGTTTTAACTTCCCATACCATAATCGAATGGGCCCGTTACTTCCTATGGTCTAAAGATCACTGAATGACAATTGTTTTACGCATGCATTTTATCGTGCGGTGTTATTTTCATATTCGTTAAATCAAACAAAATGATTTTTTACTGCGCAGGTGGGAAAAATAGCGGTTGAAGGTGCTGGTGAAGTACAGGAGTTCATTGACATTTGTGACTATGCTGTAGGTCTCTCGCGAATGCTCCCGGGCCAAGTTCTACCTTCAGAAAGTAAGTCATAACCAGCGAGCTTTTTGTACGAAGTGTTTGGTGCAGCTATCATTTTCAAATGGAGATCACGTAGAAAACTACATGAAAATTTATAAAAAAAAGGTGCTTCACATTAATGATATTGTGTTCAAATGGAATACATGTCAATCCATTCAAAACTTGGATTTCAGCGCTTGCAAACGTTTTCATCGAGGTTCTTTTTAAGTTTGCATCCTGTTGATAGGGATCTGCCATATAGATATTGTCTCCGCTGGCCACTAGCGTACGGAGGGGGAAGACACTGTGCCATGGCCACCCCCTCAGACCCTAAAAATAAAAAAATGAAAAAACAGTATTGTCTAAAACTTGCTTCCAAAATGGACAAAAATGCGTATTTTTAGGTGTAATTTTGCAAAATTTTCCCGGGGGCATTCCCTCGGACCCCCCTACAATGGCCGTGCCTTCGGCACTTCCCCTAAAGTTGATTTGTGACGTCACACGATTGTGACAAACACTTGGCCTCCCCCTCGGATATGTTCTTCGTACGCCACTGCCGCTGGCGTAGTATGTTGAATATTGGCGAAAGCGGGTATTTAATTTGTGCTAAATGTGGTGGGGTCGAACATTTTTCTCGTCCTGGATCTGTTGTTTCTTGTGCTTTGCATAGGGCCTGGTCACGCTTTGATGGAAATGTGGAATCCGGTGGGAGTGGTTGGAATAATAACCGCGTTCAACTTTCCCGTAGCGGTGTACGGATGGAACGCTGCAATCGCTTTGACTTGTGGTAACTCTGTTCTGTGGAAACCGGCGCCTACCGTCAATTTGTCCACGATCGCGGTGCAGAGGTGGGTAGAAACTGCAGTCATGCAGCAAGCAAGATAAGTTTTCTTCATATGCGCAAACACCACGCAACAGACGGAGAGTTCTAATTTCCATGGCTTCATATATGTTTTCATTTTTTACATGCAATGGCGATGCTTGTATGTAGACTGTCTTAACCTCGGCCTGAGACGTTCGTTCCTTTAAAACAGTGCTTCCTAACCCGATTCCGCGGACTCATCTGAGTCCGCGGAAGGCTCTGGATGAGTCCGCAAGCACTAGAGGCACACAATCGACGTTTTTGTTGTTACAGGTGTGTTGATGATCACAGGCCCTTATTTCGTCAAACTTGTGAAAAAACTCAGAGACATGATTCTCATTGAAATTGTGAATGTGGGCCATAAACCAATTGTGCTGAAACTAGTGTTTGTATTTTTCTCGTACTCTTAGTCTATCTTGAGTCCGCGAAGATTTATACTGGTCCGAAAACAGTCCGTGTCCTAAAAAGGTTGGGAAACACCGCTTTGAAACGTTACCAAAAACATTTTGCTCAGCATAAGTCGATATCGGTGTGCCCTTTAACGTGGCTCCAAAATTGAAAGACAGTTTTTTCTGGCGTTGCACTCAAGCCAAGGCCTCTGAGAGAAATTTTCCAAGGGGTACGAAAACCGATACCGGTCCCTTAGGTTCTGGGGCCCTCGTCGAACTTGTATAGTTGACTTGTTGGTATAGTAATCAGAATATGGATAAAACAGCTGCCATGCTAACATTTGCAAATGGATTGTTATGCTGGAAACTCAATCCTTTGCGTACGAAATGCGGTAAACCCTGCTTATGATTATGAAATTTTTGCGAAAATGTGTGAACGGTCAGTAAATAAGCGTACGCCACTAAGCGGTAGCGCGCCAAATTTAACTGATAATGACTGTTGCATATCACACAGACTTGCCTTGGGAAACTTTGTCAAGGGGCTGCGTGTTTCTAGAACCTGACGGGCCTATGTACGATACATCGTCTGCCAGTACAACACGGCGCTGGTTCTTGTTAAATACCCGAGCTTCTGTGAGATGCGACAGCACTTCTTACAAGCGGCTTAGTTTTACTGAGTGGAATCTATATGGACGATACGCTGTTCATGAACTCTCTGCTGTATCGTAGTTACAACGTTACTTGGTGTGTATGAAGTGATATTCACAAAATAATGCAGCATAAAGGAAGACGATAACAAAACGAAATTTGTCTAAAGCACCTAAAAGCTTGGGCAAATGTTCGTTAAAAATACCATTTAGGCAATTTTGCATTTGTTAAGATCTTGGAGCAAACACTGGTTACAGTTATAAGTGCTGTGGTTGGAGAAAGCGACCATCAATTTTGGGTTTAATTACATAAAAACTTGGCGTGCGTACTTTCATCCTCCCAGGCCTGGGTACGATGTACCTCTTGTAGCCTCCTCACGTAGGCCCTGGTTGTATTGATATCTTATTGGTATCTTTGCACCTATGCTACTGATAATTCTATGAGTATATGTGGAAGAACTGCCTGCCGCTACCGATATTTTTATGAAAAAATACCTAATTGACAAAGACGTCCAGTCCGAATAACAAGTAAACAAGATAACATCATTCACAAAAATTTGTTTCGTTCAGCCATATTCTTGATAACAATGCGTGCTGAGAGGTTGTGCGTTGGACAAAATATTCACACGTTGTTTCTCTTTCTTCTGTATCAAGTAGCTTCTGTGTCAGCTGGAAACTCTTTATAGCGTCGGGTATAAATGGTGCCACCTCAACTGCATTTTTTTCACGACCACCGCTTTGGGCACTTTTGTTCTTTTCAACCGTTGCTGCGATACCACATCGAAGTTTTTTTGTTCATTTCAATATTTGTTCTTTTTCTCATTGCCTGTTGCAGGTCATTGAATACCTTGTGATCTGTAAGGATCGATCGTTGTGCTCGAGCTTGGCCATGTCGTAGTAAATATCAGCGACGTTTTACAGAATAATGGAAGATGTATTCCGCGCGAACGGCCTCCCCCCCGAAATCTGTACCTTGGTCTGCGCCGGCGCAGACGTCGGCCAGGCAATGGCCAACGACCGACGCGTTGATCTCCTGTCATTCACCGGCAGCACCCCAGTTGGCCAGAAAGTAGGCGTGACTGTACAGGAAAGATTTGGTCGGAAGATCTTGGAATTGGGCGGTAACAACGCCATCATAGGTATGCATCGATTAAATTCATAAAACTTTCCGTGTGCGATCAACCTGCTGTTTTTACCAAAAATTCACGAATTTTCTCTATTTTTCACTTTCCGGTGTACCTTACTTGTTTGTCACATACGACAAATCTCAGCGAGGCTCACGCGCCGTGTGTCAATTTTATCACTGTGCAAATTCAAAACGACAAAACTCGCTTTCAGTTTTGGGGGACGCTGATTTGGACATGGTGGTCCGCAGTACCTTGTTCGCCAGTGTGGGAACCCAAGGACAACGCTGCACTTCAGCGCGACGACTCATATTGCACGAGTCGATTTATGATAACGTGCTGGAAAGATTAAAGAAAGCGTACAGTCAAGTAAGGATGGGCGATCCTTTAGAAGGTAAGAGTCGTTGTTTATCTCGCTTAATCTGTGAAGGCTTGTGAAACAAATGTCGAAGTCAAGACATTCTGACTTTTTCCAGTGTTTTCTTTCCAGTGTTTTTTATGGAGAGATTTGGGATCAAAATCTCTTGAAACCCAGAATGTTGCATTTTATGGCATACCTTAAAATCAGCAGATTCATGGTTTGTTTTTATTTGGCGGTCAAAATTATTATTAAAAGAAACGTTTTCTTCAATCCGGCACAAATATCTGGCAAACCTAGCACATCACCTTGTGCAGCTCGCTTGTTACAATCCTTCTCGGGCTGCCGTGGTCCATGGGAAAGTCGTCGTTTTCTAAGTTTAGCACATTTTCGGTAGTTGAAGAAAAACGCTTTTTTCTGCACCTGCAGTGTGTTTTTTCGAAACCACTGAAAGTTCGTGATCGAAATCCACATGACTTCGTCTTCAATTTACTGGAATGTTTACGGAGTATGTGGCCCAGTTCGTGTAGTGGTTTCCGCTTCTACAATGCAAGTTCAATCGGTTGCTTTACATGCTATTTTACTTTGATTTGTTGTCTTGCAAAAGTTTGGAGTCGACAAAGAAGAGATAAGAGCAGACGTATGTTGACGAGAAACAATATTTACATTTTCCACTGGTTTCGTAGATATCCGGCGTATAAACGATTTACCTCCCAAATTTTATCGTTCTACGATCCGGTTAAATCGTTAATCCACACCAGATAGCATTTTTTGAGCGTTTAGTGTTTTAGGATATACGCAGGTGTTTAAAATAATTGTTTTTGTCGATATGCACCAAATGTGTGTGTAAAACTAAAAAAAATAAGGTTAAAATTGGGAAAAGCTGCTTGACTCGTTTAAAAAATGGTTCACTTGAGGGTGAACGCTGCCACGGTCAGTTCTGGTATCCTCGTTGAAATGGCGTTGCTACTGAATTTAAAACAATGTTGTTTTATCAGTTTGTCTTTTTGATTTGATACCTAAACAAACTTAAATATGTTGCTGCAGTCGTTGTAATGCGCCCACATGGTTACTGAGGTTATGCTTCACTGGGCGCAAAAGCCGTGAATCCATCCTTGCCTCATGCATCTTATATTGTCCAAAATGACAAGATTGTTGCATTAAGTGGTGTTGGCGTTTGTGATTGTACGAACGTATTTCGTTGCGGAAATATCGTTCGTGACTTCCAGCGTTTCTCCGGCGAGCGCTGCTTACCTCTCATATTGAAAACGTGTTATTTTGCTGAAAAGTCCGAGAAAGTAATCGCTTGTCGCTGCTTGGTGAAGCACAAATGTTTGACGTTGCAGAGGGCACCATTTATGGTCCAATGCATTCGAAGGCAGGCGTCGAACTTTATAAATCCACTGTGCAGGAAGCGATCGATGCTGGAGGAAAAATCGAAATTGGTGGAAAGGTTTGTAAGCAAACGTTAATCACTGAAACTCGTCAAAAATTTGCACATATATGCGCATGTTTTTATGCATTGTAATCATGCAGTTGTAAACACAGGAAAGGTGCAGAACGAATCGATGACGGTAAAGGCACCCGGAAGTAAGACAAAGATATCATTGCTTTTTGTCTGTTAAGAAACAACAAAGGTTTTCATCTCCCCTCGCCGACCCCCAGTATAATAAATTAACGCAAAACGAAAGCAACAGATCAGACAAAGCAAACTTAAAAACTTGTATTTGGTCTCATAATCTGAAGCGCTGACGGTTCGAAAGAGAGCGGAAGTTATTAAATAAACGAAGGTTTGCAGCGTGCTCGCAAAAGACTGTGCGGAACGTTTAGCTACTCTTCAGCTACATTTATCCTGTCATTGATGCGCACGGCTCAGCGATAGGTTTGGCAATTCCACGCCAAGTTTTTCCCAGCTGCACCCAGTCACGCCCACACAAAATTGCGTATTGAAAGACCTTCATGCCATGGCAGTGCAGTGAGGGCCACTTCTGAACCATGTCGTTGCTGCTTGTGACTAAAATGTGCACCCTGCGTTTTACCCTGTGAAGCCATACGAAGAAAGCCAACTCTGTCTTGTCCCTTTCAGCGATAAGCTTCGCGTGCAAAGTTAGTTTTTCTGTTGCCAAACAATCAGATCGAGTAGAAATTTTGTTGCAGAAAAGCGGGTGTTCGAGACTTTCTTCGAACAACATCAACGAGTCGCATGAGATTTTTTCGAAATATCTCTCGTAAATGAACGTTTTGCAGGTTGTCGATGGACCAGGCAACTTCGTGGAACCGACAATTGTTTCCGGTTTGTCCCACGACGACCCACTGGTGCTGCGCGAGTCCTTTGTTCCGGTCCTGTACGTCTTAAAGCTAGAAGGTGACCTGGACAGAGCCATCAGCTACAACAACGAAGTCGACCAGGGCCTCACCAGCAGCGTCTTCACTAAAGATTTGTCCAATGTCTTCCGCTGGCTCGGGTGAGCGATGTATTTACTGGCGGAAGTTCTCGCTGCAGCTGTAATTGCCTTTGCGCGTGCACGAGAAAGCAGCCACTCGCGCTTAACCAAAATATATTCATGTTTTGGACGATACTGATTAATTAAAGGCGAAATTCTGAAGAAGTTGCAATATTTTAAAATCCGATAGATAAAATGCAATGTTTGTTATATGAATATAAACCAACGTTGGTTTGGGTGTGACATCATTCTGACAAAGTACGTGCAAACGACAAAACTTCGGCAATGTCTGTTATACTTTGCAGTCCGAAAGGTTCCGACTGCGGAATCGTCAATATCAACATCCCCACGAGCGGTGCTGAGATCGGTGGCGCTTTTGGTGGTGAGAAACACACTGGCGGCGGTAGAGAGTCGGGTTCGGATGCATGGAAGCAATACATGCGACGGTCAACATGGTGAGTTGTGAGATTCGACGACTGGTGACTCTAGTAGTGTATTCATGCGCGTACAGTCGCTGGATGTATTCTGTTGAAAGGGGTGTTTCATAATCTCGTGTTTTTAAATTACGAGTTTGCCGTTAATAGATTTTCGATGTTTTCGTTTCGCTGGGAACAAAAGCCCTTCACGTAAATATCCGACACTTCAGATCGTCGAAACGTCGTGCTCCAGAAAAAAAATCAACCAAGCCCCAACTCTGGCTACACAGAGTAGGGCCTCATATAAACTTAAATCCACCGAAAACTGTTATCCATTAGCGAAAGGTGTGGTTTCAAGATTTGTTTCTTAGATCCATCCGCCTTAAAGAGAACGGCCCATAACTTTCCGCAGAAAGCATGTTTGATGTTTGGCGAGTTGCGGTCGCTTTTCTTCCCTTCGCTGCCAATCACGAAGACTGTTGTCACCACATTGGCGACAATAATACTGAGACGACGTGTCGTTCTTACGTAGCCGTGAATTTACGTAAAATAACGCATGACTCGCTTTGTTAATGCAAAAACGTGCGCTCCAGTTGAGCTTCTTTTTTATGTTTCAGCACAATCAATTACAGCAAAGAGCTTCCCCTTGCCCAAGGCATAAAGTTCGACTGAAAGGCCGGACAGTGCACTCGGAAATAAAAACGCTCGCAAGGGATTGCTGGGTGTCTGACGAAAAACTTTGTGGGGGCGATCGTTTTGTTACACATGCGGGAATGGTGGTGTTGCTTTGGTTTATTTCTTGCGCTGATTGCGGGTGCCTATTTCTTAACCTTCTCTGTTGCAAAACCGATACTTATTACTCTTAAGCGTTCTTGAACTATCGCGCCATTTCGTTTTTATTACGTTGCTATCACGATGGAGCTTGCCGTAAGGCGTGTCAGCCGTTTACGTTGTAGCAAGATGCAGGGTTCCTAGAGTCTGGAAGAATTTTTTTTGGTTTGTTAGTATGGTCTGTCTAGAAATTTTCCAGACTGTCTTTCAGTAGCGGCTCGTATGCAGGCACTGCGGAGCTGCAGCACCCCCTATTTTCACGGTAAATTTCGTTTTTAAGTCAGTTTAAATTTGCATTGACAAGAAGGCTTGACAATGTGCCCTCTCTTCCCAAAACTTTATAGACAAAGCTAAACATTACACATTTATTCGGTTGTGTATGGGAAGCACTGCAAATGACGGAGGTCTGGAGCTGTGAGCGCTAGCAGCCCCGGTGTCGCCACAGCTAAGTGTTGAAAGGGTTGTGTCCTGTCACTCGCGCACAGCCAACCTGCAACCACGAGCTGGAGCTGTCGTTTCCGCAGCGCCGGGCTGGGAAGTACGGTAGACTGTGAAAGGCAGCAGGATCACTTTGTTCATCCTAGCGTTGGTGAGAGGCAGCGTACTTAAATTGCAGGCTCTGAACCTTTACAATGCAACGTGATATGACACATTGTATTACGCTGGTAATCAAGATTGCTTCCAGCGATTACATTTTGTATGTATTTTTATACTAGACAGCGGAAAAGTGGAAAAAAAGATTGAAATAGACATGGCGTCGTGCCTGCTTGTGCAAGATTTTTTCTGTTATCAGTAGGCTATGCTGCGCTGTGGTCCCTTTGTACCTCATTGGTAGGTGGTGATTTTAATGTGTGTACTGGCTTTAACGCTACAAGAGGTTCAAAATTCTCCCCGAGGTGATGTTCGAATTTGCAATGCAAGATGATTTGGGGGTTTTTAGGTTGATTGGTAAAAAGTGTATGGGCTGTATTCCGGAATGCGCCTTGAGCACATGCTTGACTTGATGTTTTCTCAGTCTCAAATCAAGAACATCGTAGGTAGAATATCACTTTGGAGTAGGCCTGCAGTTTTGTATTGCGTCAGAATTGAAACAAGTTCGAGCTTGCGATCAAAGGTCAAGTAGGCTTCTGAAAAATACACTTACCTGTAGCATCAAAATTAATTCTGACTTAAATATTGTCCTACGATTTAATTGCAAAGCATGTAGTAACACCCAATGTTTCAGCAAATCCTTAACTGTGGCCGCTTGCGCTTGATCTTTGAAAATTAATACGCGCAAATGGTAATCGATCGCATCATCATTCTATCAGTGAGTGACGTCAAATAACTGCGTTAAGTAGTTCCAGGAATAACAATTGCTGGTCCTACGTGACAAGGCACCCCTTTCTCCAGTACGGATGTGCGATATGATCACCTAGGGGCAGTGATGAAAGTAGAATAATTGTCTTACCGGAACGATCCAGTATTTGTCAATACCGGACCAAAATGTCAGCCATAATTGTGAAAAACAATCAAGAGCACGTCTACTTTGGCCCACCTTGCATTGTACATTTTAAAAGCATAAAAAACGTACTGTGTAATAATAAAAGTTTCCTTTTTGTAACAGGTTTCGTGAACTGAATGAGTAACTTGGTCCATTTTCAACAGCGGTTGCCCAAATATGAGTCGCGACTCAAACAAGGGTCGCGAAGGGTCAAAAATGGGTCGCGCCGTGGCGATCCAAACCTGAGTTATGCATTTTCATCGTCACCGCTGCTTGTCGTTGTCTGCCTGTGCCGTAGCCTACTTGAGAAAAGGGTAGATTGCTGACATTGAAAAAGAACGCAGCAAGTTACTGCCAAAAATTATTATCCATACTATCATTAATTTTTCCGTTAAGTTGTTTTACGCTTGGGTCGGAAAATGGTTCATCAAACTCAAATTTGTGTCGTGTTCCAAAACGTTTGGCAACCGCTGTTATATAATAACATCGCGATAAACACGACGCGTCTGTTTCGCATAACAAACTCTGGTTTCGACATTCTGGATTTTGTCATATATGTTCAGGCGATACTCAGTTTCCATCAGCTACTCCTCGTTCGAGGAAGTTTAAACGCACAGAAGACACTTTTCTCATTTCCTTTTCTACTTTCTTTATTTTTCCTTCCTTTTCTACTTCCTTTATTTTAATAATATGTGGTAAACAAATATTGTTTTTGTTATCCGAATAGAAAACAAAATAAACACACAAAAATAAAAACAACAGCTTGTTCCTCAATTCAACCGTGATGCATAAATTGTTCATAATACAAATAAATTGTTAATAATTCTATTTGAATAAGGACTGAAGATGTGTCGAACACGAAACTAGTTTCCTTGTGCAAATAAATTATTGCGACTGATTCGCTTGATGTATGGTCACTGCGGTGGCTTTGCTATTATTGAAAACAACCATTTCAAAATCAACCAAAGAGTGTTATAGGCTACGTACGTATCCTACGGAGACTTGCACTATCTCCGAAAGTGGTCAGGCATCGCAACTTGAGTTGTCTAAACCAGTGATTTTCAACCGGTGTTCCACGGAAAACTAGTGTTCCGTGAAAGATCGTCAGGTGTTCCGCAGGAAATTTGATAAGTTTGACTAGTGTTCCATCGAACACCGGTCGAAAATCACTAGTTTAACGCAATGAGCGTAAATATGTTTTCT
>Ga0210059_1006434_pt1 | contig 18825 bp, 14 predicted proteins | sample Ectturendosymbi2_FD_188042 | JGI IMG/M metagenome (GOLD analysis project Ga0210059, IMG submission 188042) | Ecteinascidia turbinata endosymbiont from Florida, USA - Sample 2 (SPAdes) (version 2) | ecosystem: Host-associated > Tunicates > Ascidians > Unclassified | place: Key West, Florida... | reverse complement strand
ACACTAGTCAAACTTATCAAATTTCCTGCGGAACACCTGACGATCTTTCACGGAACACTAGTTTTCCGCGGAACACCGGTTGAAAATCACTGCATTAGACAATTGCTGACTCGAATCTGAGCAAACAATACTCGCATCTTAGAAAAAAGCAAGTTTTGTCTACCGCTTTCAGAAAAGATTGATGGTTTGTTGAAGTTACCAAAAGAGGTATTTTTCGCATGTGAATAAATGCCTGCATATATGGGAAGAAACCATAGCAACGGGTATCTTACACAGTGGCACAAAGCAGTTTTGTGCCGTTCAGCTCAAAGTCAAACGAACGCATTATCTGCCAATGTCTTGCGACACTGTACATCAGCAACATTTCAATTGCAACTCCAGAATTTCCGTTTGATTCTTAGAAAGATACATGCTTGTCATTGCTTCCAATTAATACGCCGGAATGCTTTTAAAATCATGTTTCAGCTTCAGAAGTACTAATACAACAAGGACAGTGGATTCAATGCATGCGTTTGCTGGGGCCATGCTTGGTTCAAACATTGAAACAAACGTTTCTTTCACCATCATACCAGATGATTCAAACTATTTGGACAACGAAATTTGTCCGAAGTATGTGCGAGATGTTGACGATAACCCACAAACCAGCAAAGAATACGATAGGTTTTTGCAAGGTAGGTCTTTATCAACCCGAATGAGCTCAAATTTGCTGCATGATTTTGAAAATAAAATATTTTGTTATTAAAAATCTATAAAAAATTATTCAATTTTTCGCGTGCTTTACCAGTGGAATAGTCTCATAAAATTGAGTTAACGCCTCATAAAATACCTTTGCGGCAGTCAAGAAAGTTGACAATATGTTCAGTTGAAAATTTCACAAAAAGATAATAATATCAAAGTTAATATTTTAATGTCACATCCAAAGGAAAAGGGAGATCGTTTCCCCTTAAAATAAGTGGGGGACGACTTTCCACTTCGTTCTTCCGACTTTGCGTATAACTGTGAGATGGTTTGCATATCTCAGCATTTTTTAAATTTCAGTGGTAAGCACCTGTGTAATATAAAAGCGCGACGAAAAGTACAAGCATTCATTAGAAAAGGTTTATTTTATTTTCCCGTCACTGCATGAAGATCTTGTTAACCAAAACAGTGGTTTGGCCACGATGGCAACACATGCTAGTTTCTCTTGCAGGTCCATACGTAACCAGGATCAAGCGAAGGATATCGCGCCGCTTAGGTGTTCCCATAGAGCGAATCTCCAACAAGTTTGTGTGGACCATATACTCCGACGGCTGTTACACACAACAGTGGGTTGAAGGGACTTCAGGACCTTGGTGCTCCATCTTCTCCCCACGAGACCTGAAATGTTTGTGCAGCAATGCTTGTATTTCTGTGTAGTTCGTATCGTACGCAGTTTTACGAAAAACGTTTTGATTGAAATACCGCGAACGATCAGAGGCGTTAATGTCTGAAATTAAGCAAATTATCGATTTTCTTACATTCAAAGCCCTTCGAGGCATACACATTGATGTACGACTTGTATGGAATCCTTCGGAATCTCACTGTAAATCAAGTCAGACTAATTTTGTACAGAGCGCATCAGTGTTTGTGCAGATGGATTCTTGTCGAAAACCAACACCAAATCATGCACACTATAGGCTCAGATGCGTTTTTATAAGTATAGAAAGGAAATGATGAACTAGTTTGCATACACTAAGACAAGGGTGGGTAACCTGTGGTCCGCGTGAACATTTAATATGGCCCGCATCAGAATTTTCGTTACTCAATTTGCAATACAATTCAACATCGCGTCAAATCGAAACTCCATGACAACCAGGCATGCAAACATTAAGTCAAGAGAAGTCTCTCTCGCTCCCTGACGTAGTTTTCTCTTCTTATTTTCCGTTAGATTAGAAGATAAAGCTCCCGGCGATTTTCCACAATTAATGCGGTCCGTGATCGTTAATATGCTCCCCATCCCTGCACTAAGATCTTTGTGAATACCTTGCTGACGTTCATACTCAAAAAAAGTTTTTCTTACATATTGCTGTTAGCACTCCTTTCACTTCCCACGAGTAAACATATCCTTATGATTCAATCCTGCGTTGCCTACAATTCTTCTCTTAATTGTCAGAAAATATATATTTTTTAAGTAATAAAACTTTAATAATGCTTTAACCCTGCTCAGGTAACCTCTGCTCAATTTGGGCAAACGGTTCTTCTACTTAAAATTAAAAATTAGTTAACGGTCACGTAGAAAGCTGATTCTTTCAGTAGCTGCATTTTTTAAAACGCTCTTTCGGGCAGTCCTATCGAAATCTGCATAAGTTTTGTAGTTTTCGATGGGGAAAAAAATTTGCCCAAATTGACCCATGGTTACCCAAGCTGTAACAAAATTCCTACACAAAGATCCCTCCTAAGGTAACCTTGACCAATTTGGGCAAAAGGAGTTGGTGCATGTAGGTTCACTAGTAAGCCACGCCAGCAACCTTTGACCGAAGCCAGCACGGGAGTAGATCACACGAATGCAAGCCCTGACGGCACAAATCAATTTCGCGCGAATGATTCCTGCTCAGATCGTGGTTTTCATTGAGAAACAGGCAGGAGAATGTGTGACGCCTTCTCCGTCAGAGGAAAGAAATTGGAGTCAGAAAGGGCCTGCACCTTGTGTGTGCCCTTGTGGCGAAAGGTCAAAGCATTTTATTGAGGACATGATGAACCTTGTGCTTCTCTTTTCCTATTTCAAGTTTCTAGAACTTTGGCTGAGCCGATTCTTGTTGTGCGTGCACTTGTGGTAAAAGGTCAAAGCACTTTATTGAGAACATGAACTTTGAGACCAGACAACGCTGTGGAACCTGTCCACCATCAAAACCGAACAAAATGAGGTTCACATGCCAACTACCAACGATGGGGAGCCCTTGTCGACATTGATCACTTTCAAGTTTTCTGCAAAGATTACTCACACCCCGGAATACTAACCTCGCGTGATTTCCACCCGGAAAGACGTAGCGGCTACGTGGTCCCTAGGTGAAAATCACCCCACGTTATGGTTGATTGTGAGTTCGGGTGAAAATCACCCCACGTTGTGGTTAGTGTGAGTTTGGTGTAAAAATCACCCGGCGTTATGGTTGGAGTGAGTTTTTGTTTCCTTGTTGATGCCTTGACATTGTAATTGACAAAACTCCACTAATTCATAGTTTTCATATGAAAACTTGGGGGCTTGGAGCATCGTTTTGTGGCGACGGAACTGGCCGTATGTGAGACATGAAAGTCAATAGCAGTGCCGCGATCAACCTGATTGCCTAACAATTGTCGTAAAGCATTTGCCCATTTTGGGCAAGTTTACCTTATGTGCCTGATTTTCGTAAATAATTTGCCCATTTTGGGCAAGGTTGATTAACGTGGCTGAAAATCGCAATGAAAATAGAAAAATTTCATGTCTCAACCTAATTTACTTTTATTGCAAATAGAACCACAAGCTTGAAATGAGGTTCTGTTTAAACCTTAAACCGACCACCAATGACGTCTACTGGCTGAATTTTGGATTTTTCTTTACTTTTTCGTTCATTTGTTAAGAGCACTTCCCACATTTTTGTTTGGAAAATTGCTTTCGTTCTTCATCATATAAAAAATTTTGCAAAATCAGCACGTTGTTTTTTTCTGATCGCATGATCTTGAGAAGACTTGCTAAGTTGTAAAAAAAAACGCGCGCGCGTCTAAACCTGTCAGTTAGTCCAATATAAGCGAATAAACACAATCTGCCCATTTTGGACAAGGACAAGAAAAGTGTTTGTGTTTAGAGGTTACCTGAGCAGGGTCAATAAACTTTTTGAATGCATTTATTTTACTAAAACTTTTTGAATGCACTTATTTGCAGTGAACCAAAAGTATTTCTATTTGTAGTGCTGGAGTACGCGAGTGATTTGGAAGACTATTATGAACGAGGATTCAATCCACCAATATCATACGAATGGACATGTCGGCACGTGAAAGAAATTATTGGCGCTTTGAAAAACGCCAGTGAGAAAAGCATGAAGAACGAAAGTCACATGTTTGGTCATTTCGATTTCGGACACTCAGACAATGTCATGTCACTGGCCGCAAACTTGAAACTTATACACCCGGTATCAACTCGTTGTGATATGGTTATTTGCAAACTATAAAGTTTGCATACTGCACCAAAGCTTCTGTTTGTGGCTAACCATTTGAGACTTGATGGTATTCAGATGACCTTGCCCATCCATTAAACTAACATTCACGAGACGTACGATAGATTCTACTTTCAGAATTTTCCACTAAGTTTATGAGTGTCTGCATAGAATTTTCAGGACTCCAAGCGCAAAATGATATTTAAGTTGTGGTTTAATGCGAGCAAGACTGTACACATCTGTGTGGCGCTGGTTCGTATTATAGGAACATCCCGAAGGCAAAGCGTTGCGTTCAGCAGTAACTCATCGCAAACTGCAGCGGTGGCAGTTTTAAGAGTTGAAAAAATTGTTTTGGCAAAAGTTGAAGCTGTGTCGCACGCTGTGCTGTCTGGCAACACGACTGATGCTTTATGGGCGTTCATTTCCGTATTTTTAACTGTGTATCGCAGTGCATACTACAGTGGCTTTTGCGGTCCTTTAAAGGGTTTTAAACAACTATAAAAATCGCTTTAATGCGCGGTCTTTGCAAAGGTTGGTATGGCTAGACGCAAAAAGCAGGAGCCTTGTATCCAATCACATTTCTTAGTGAAGTATCGCAATTTTAAAAGCTGTACGGCTTACGCTTTAAGTATCTTTCAGGAAAGAATTTCGCTGACGGCTGACAACTTTCCAAAGCAAAAGTGCAGATCGTTCCGGATGAGCAAACTGCTGCCGAGTGCTGCAAATCTTGTTTTCGTTCTTTACCGATGCGATGACCTAAACGGGGGCGATCCAGCCTTCAAGGTTCAAACCTTTTGGAACGAAGAAATGGTGGAGCGGCCTCTACCATGCCAGACTACAAATGGAATGTGTGACATGGACAAGTGGCTAAGCTCGTACATGCAGTTCATAACTGGATCTAACACAGAATGCAATCAGGATGTAATATGCTCCGTATAAAATAATTATTACTCATCTGAAATCACAAAATGTCACAACCTATGAAATAAAACAGGCACTTGATCCCAATGTAAAGGCCCCTTGTAGCGTATCCACAAAGTGTTTGTTTATTTCAACCGTCCACATGTAGCTTAACATGTTTTCACTGTTTATTCTCGCTTTGTATTACAGCTGTTCTATTACTGCAGATGTCGTAATTGACAGCAATGAAATCAAGTACACACAGTATCACCATCAGAGAAAATTTAAATAAATTATTCTTTGTCGTTGGTTTTCGACCCAGGCACTTTGAACGTGTAAAAACAGCAATAAAATACAATGAATCTTTGCCGAGCTGCGCGTGTTCCAACAGTTCTTGAATTTTTTATTCCAAAGTGATTCACTTTGGAGAAGAAAGCACGGACCTTTGATTTGAATGTCAAAATTATCGGAGCTGATAATATCTTTTTCGTTTGAACAACTGGATCGGCGACAAGAAAATTAAAACTGAAAAATAAAGCAACGCTGATATTGCCAACAAAAAGAGTAGCCTATTTGGAAGTTTCTTTAAGTCTTAATTTTGTCCTACAACCACGGGTAATCGCTTGAAGCTTGTGCACACATTGCAGCTTATTAGTAGCTTATACGAAATCACAGTTATCCCAAACACAGATTCCGCACATACAGAATTTATCCACATTTGAACTTTTGTGGGAGAAGGTGCAAGGGATCTCTAGGCGAATGTTAGTATCGGAATATTGGTGTATAGGTCTAAAAATGAGAATCAGTTCTCCTAAACTTACTGCATAGCGGTGCTGTCGTACGTTGATACTGACGCATATTTAAGCGCTTAAAATTCACAATTTTCCGCGTATTTTGTCACAAAAACAGTTAGTCAAGAGCATTTGTCGTAGCTATGGGCTTAAACGAGAGTGTATTTACGTTCGACAAAACCACGCAGTTTTGTGAAACAAACTTTTTAGTTTGCTATCTTAACAACTTCTGTTCGAACGATACCACCAGCGAATAATTGCTAAAACTGAAATCGCATTGACAACCTGTTGCAAACACCAATCTTATGACGATCCGTTCAAATGAACCGATATTATTTATGTGACTTTGTTCTTGTCCAATTTTGCACCGTTTTCAAAACGAATAGGAAATGCAGTAATGCTGCCAGTTGCAATCAAGCAATATTCGTGTTCCAGAAGCGTTGTAGCTGCCGTCTGATTGTTTCCGTCTGCTTACGAAGAGCATGTCTGGACTGAAGAATGTATACAAGAAAATCACGTAGTTTCAACGCTGTTTCAACAACTTCCGGGTCTGTTTAAGGTTGCTATAGCTCCTTATGAGCCGGCTGAAAATTTCTTGCTGCGCAGACAATGCCTCTCTACTAAGTATTGCTAGCATAAATCTATGAACTCACCTAACACGTAATAATTTCTTTTTTACTTGATTGCAAAAATCTACTCCCGAGATGCCAGTTTGGTAGAAGGGTATCTTCGTGCAGACAGTGATACAGTAAAGTGCACTCTGAGTTAAAAAACAACGCATGAAAGAAACTAAAGTAAGACGAATTTTAATTTTTGATTTTCAGTTTACGGCGGAAAATATTATTGTCAGTTAGTCACTGTTGAAAAAAAGTGCAGAGTATATTACAGGTTTATACAAAAAAATGGCGAAATTAAAAGTTTGAAGGCGCTAGAAGTTGCGAAGAAGCAATGTCGTATGTATCATGGCGCAAGCAAAGGTGAAGTACACTACCCCAACTTTAATTTAAAAACCACAACTAAGTATCACTCGATAAGTAGGCCCGTCGGTGTTTGAACCAGAAACATGCGAAACACTTTTCCTACTTGCAGATTTTTCAACGGAGCTAGAAACTAAACAACGATGAGAATGCACAACACTTGTGTTTTTGTTGTGGCCTTGTTTGTCTTTGGTTTCCCTTGTAGTTCTAGTCAGAAAAAATGTGCCACCAATTTCGGGGACTACAGGCTTTTTGGAGAAAAAACGTTTTACCATTTGGTCGGAGGGCAATTGCCAGATGCTGCATCGCGTGCACCTGCTTGTAAGTATAAGTCGGTTCTTCCCAGCTTTATTTTTGTTCCGTGACCTATAACGTCTATGGACTCATCTGACGCAGCCTGCAATCCAACACTCTTTAGTCTGTGACAGAAATGTAAATTGTTCATATCAATTTTGGTGGTTCAGTTTGATTGACTATCAGGGGTCGGCAACCCGAGGCACATTTGCTGCAAGTGGGACGCGAAGTGGTTATTCATGCACGCCTAATGATTTTACACTCCAACATAGCTTTTCATTGCATCTAGGTCGTTTTCTACTTTTAATCCAATAAGTTTTTGATTTTATATTGACTTGTCCAAGTACCTCTGCAGTTGCACATCTCCAGACATCATGAGGCTTAAAAATGTCTTGAATATGAATCTAGCCTTGACGGCTACAATTTGTACAAAGGTATTGAAAGCGGGCTAACCTATAGTTTAGTTGAACGAATTAAAAAGACAACTGCATGTAGCCTCTTGCTTGCTACTGTAGTTTGCTCCTACCAGAGCATTTTCAGTTTTATACAGTAAATAACAGAGTCTTGCCTTTACATGAAATTTGGATTTACGTACCTCAGAACAGTGGTGTAGTGGCATCGGAACGCCGTTCCAGTAGTTTTTTACCAACCGGAACGTAGTAATTTTTTATGAGATAGATCAGTGGTTCTTAAACTGGGGGGCGTGTGAGGTTCATAAGGGGGGCGCGAAAAATGTGAAAATTTCTACGAGGTTTACCTTAACATACTTTTACAACTATCACGTCGACAGTAAATTGCTTTCGATTGTTGAAAATGCAAAAATCATATATAAGTGCTTCGATTCGGTATAATATCTTTTTTTAACCAAAATTTTAGGTCTGCTGCAGTTGAATCACAATCAGATTTCAGACCAATCAAAATACACTTACTAGGCCTACAGGCTACAGAGTACTCTTTCAAAAAAAAGAAGATCAAGATAGCCATTAATGAGTGCTTTTGCCAATCGTCATCTGCAGGAGTGGTAGAAGTATCTTTTGAAATTGCTCACATGATTGCTAAAAAGAACAAAACCCACAACCGTTCATGTTGAAAGCATTCAGCCTTGGGTTGACGAGGCGAACAGCAAAAAGCTTGCAAAGATTTCTTTTGTTGATTTTAGCATTGAAATACTCATCAATCAGCTCGCAAAAGATATTGAATGTCTTGTTCTCAAACATACGCGCATCACCCTTTTTTGCTATTCAATGTGATGAAACAACTGATATTGACCAGTGACTCAGTTCTTGGTCTGTGTTCGCTTTGTTGGACCTTCTTCAATTGAAAAGGAAACATTTTTTGACAACAGTGACTTGAAATGGGAGAAACTTGTGTGTATCTGCACTGACGGAACCCCGGCAATACTTGGATCTCGAAGTGGTCTTCTTGCCAGCATAAACGAGAAAAGTCCCTTCGCGTTTGGATCTCACTGTGCGATCCGTGAGTCTCTGGCCGCTGGGACTCTATCTTCTACAATGAAAGATAAGCTTGCAATAATTATACGAGCCATCAACTTCGTCAAAACAAGTGCTGTCAGCAATACGAGATTGTGTGACATGCGTGCAAAGACATTGATTCCAATCATGAGACTCTGCTGTTTCTCATATCTGTTTGTTGTTTATCAAAAGGCATTAGCCTGTGTTAGCCCGCGTGTATGAAATGAGAGATGAACTGAAGCTATTTCTGGAAGGTCATGCGATGGGAAACAGGGTCTCCTTCGGTGCTTCACATCAGAGGATTTCAGCTGCACTTGAGCTACCTCGTGGATATTTTCCAAGTGCTTATTAATTGAAACTTGCTCTCACAAAGCAAGAATACTAACCGGGTCAGCTATAATAACGTCCAAGTTTTCATGGCGAAGCTGAGGTTGCGGCATCGCCAAGTTCAAAACGGAAATGCAGCTTCATTTCCCAAACTAGATACTGCCCTTGACAAAGAACAAATTGCACTGGAAGGCAAGCTTAAGAATGAAGTGGAAGCCCACCTTCGGCTTTTGAAACAGTAATTCGAACGCTATTTCCCAAACACCGAGCTTCCAGAATGGAAGGTGAGAGCATTCTTCCCGCCTGTTTGCAAGAGGAATTCTTGGAGATGAAGTGTAACTCCTCTGCAAAAGATGATTTTGAAGCAATGCCATTAACTGATTTCTGAGCGAAATATGTACACATATAAGAGAGTGGGTAGTGTGGCAATACGTGCACTTTCGTTTTCATCCATTTACCTAATAGGCCTATGCGATAGTGGCTTTTCTACAATCGTGAACATAGAGGCATAACCTTGGAACAACCTTGACTGTGAAGCTGATCTGAGATGTGCATTCTGCTGTAAAGCCTGGAATTATGCTTTTGGTTTCTAAAAAGGAGCCATATCCTTCCCATTGATGAAAGTTAATTGCCAATACTTTGCTCTTATGTTGAATGTTTGCTGGTTTTGTAATAGGGTGGGGCGTGAATTTTGTTGGCATCGTCAAAGGAGGGCGCGTCTCAAAAAGTTTAAGAGATAGATCGGACCCCTGAGATAAATCGAACACATGTGCTTGGATCGCTTTGGTGCGCGATGTCACGTGACCCAGGTGCTGATCATTTGGATGTTTGCTGACATACAGCACAGCTGAGTGCGAGCGAGGTTTCAATGCAATAGACCTCATCAGCACGGAATTGTGCTCCAAGTTGACAAGTTGACTGCCCTTTAGTACACATTTGCAAGGCCCTCCAATAAACCTATGTATGGTATTCTACTAGTATGAACTATGCCAGAAGTGGGCTGTGTGCAGCAAGCGAAGCGCTGACAATACGAGGTTAAGAACGGCTGCGGAAAAACATCTACCTTGTGGTGGTATTTTCTGTAATTAATTTCTGTAATTGCTTTTGAGCACATATAAATGTTTGAAAAAATTTCAGCCACCGTTCCAGTACTTTTTTGTTTACCACTACGCCGTTGCCGAGAGTTTTCCGTGCGTATGCTGCAACATTTGCGGCGTTGAAGTGCTCTAGTAATTTCAGTTTGGGTGTTTTACCGTCACGTTTCTTAAAGCTACTAATTGCACAGTATCAGTGGCTGATCCAGACCAGGCGTTTGGGGCGGGCAGTCAAATTGGGGGGAGCCAAAAATGTCTTCACTTGCTTGAATACCAAAGGTTGTCTGCGACAATCGTTGTGTGTCACACAAAAGATTATCTTTTGTAGGTCAAAAAGTGGCTATTTTTGTTGGTCGAAAATACATTTAACGCCACTTATTAAGGTAGATTTTCAATCAAGTCTTTAAATACCGTTTCACGTTTTTCGACACTGGATTGCTGATGTGAAGAAAAAAACAGCAATCCCACTAGACCAGGTTTTTAAAAAAAGTTGTGACACTTTTCAACAGAAGTGGATGCAAGCTGGCTGAGCCCCCAAATTCACTATCAATGCCTCCAAAGTCAGGCTCTAGTCTCCCCATGAAGTCATTTTTCAATTCATTGTATACTATTACGAAGTCCCAGAAGAAGCTCAAAGCCACACCATTGGTGTTGATCTGGCGATGGATCTGCTTCTATCCAGCCAGGCCAGAAAACACAGAGGAGATCAGCCTATCACCAATTTAAAACCACGAACCTTCGCCAACACCACGGTCACCAGTAAAAAAGTTAAAGATTTCACCAGAAGATTGCTTTGTTGCTCAAATTTATATGATGCAAGCGGAATGATCTAACAACCACTAAGCTAAGCATTTTTCTGTCGGTTGCAGATTTTGCTAACCATACCAAATTTTTCTTTTCATGGCCAGCGTGAGTTGTCTACGGGTTTGCAATTGCAACAAAAGGTTCAAAACCACATAGCTATCAGTAACTGTTGCCTGACGCGTCGCCACGTGGGGGCAAAAAGCGCCGTCATTCCACCAATTTTGCACTGCAAATATTAAAGTGTTGAGCAAAAATGGTTATGACCACATAAAACCAATTATTCGATCCACTTAGCTGTAGATAGCTGGTATTTTCGCTAAAGCTATAGGCATACGAAGTAGGGAGTAGATTCGGACAAGATTTAAAAAATTCTGGAAAAACTTCCCGATACTTTTGGGCAAGTTTCTGAAACAGAACCATCGCCCTGCAAAATTCTCCTATTCGTTTTTCTTCAAAGTGGCTCAAAAATTGGGCGAATTGAAAATTTTGCCCTGCCTAAAGCCCAAGGTTCCCGTATGCCTCTGGTTAGAGCTGTGTACCATAATTTGTTGAAGCCTGTCGCTGCGCGCAGTAATCAGGGGCGTAACGACGGGGTGCAAGGGTCACAATTCCCTGGGCGCCGAATCACTATGAGGGCGCCGAATGACTACGGTGCGCCGAAAAGTCCTGACAATGTCACAAGAACTACAGTGCAGTACATTTGCTTCTGAAAGACCTCAGGTTCGAACACAGGGGCGCCAAACTTGCTTCTTGCCCCAGGCGCCATCTAACTTCCTTGCACCCCTAACAGTAATTCAATATTCCTCTGCGTTGTCCATGTATATGAAGTGAGGAGTTGCACAATTGCATAGTTACGTAGGTCATCATAATTCCTTGAGCTAATCGAGTACGTTTAATGCATTTTTGTCACATAGCGGCAAGTTGTTTGCTAACGTAAACATCTGTAGCTTTGCACCCGCTGCATCATGGTTCAATCAGCAAGGGCGTAGAGGCAAGGGGACGCAGGTACCCGGGCGCCAAATCGCTCTGGGGGCGCTGAAATACTGCAGGGGCGCTGAATGATTGCGGGGGTGCCAAAAAATCCAAACAATTTCACACATACATTCTTCAATACAGTACATTTGCTTCCGAAAGACCTCAGGTTCGAAAATAGGGGGCGCCAAATTTGCATCTTGCCCCGGGCGCCATTTAACCTCGTTACGCCCTTGTCAATCTGGAGATTAGTTCCGTCAAGAAACTCATCCACTCACTTTTATGTTGCAAAACTACGATGCAGACAAACTGCGGACTCACGAACTGTACTGGCAATAGCCCTGAAACTGGTTTTTCGTTTTCATTTTGGAGGCTTGTAAAATCTTCAGTCAGTAATAAGTTTTCCACATTGCATTCCTATTTTTACTGCTGCCTTTCCTTTTCCTTTGAGCGCGGTCATCAGGCAATTTAAAGAATAAACTTGTAAAAAAACAGACCATTTTCATACAGCACAGCAGCAAATCGATAACTGCGAACCAGTGTTGCCACTCTTTTGTTGCGGAAAAGTACTAGATTTCATGATAAAAAACGCTAGATTCACAAAAAAACACTAGATTACAAAAGCAAACTTACACACAGTGAAAATGCCCAGAAAATGCGTTGCAATGCCATCCATAGACATTGTGCAACTCATTGTAAAACAGAGACAAACTGGAGATAGCAGCAACGCTTGTGTTTGTTTGTACAGGTCACTGAAACTTTTAACAGATGACCACAGTGAATTCGCAGCGGTTTAACTCAAAACAGATTATATAATCTTGAGTAATTTAAGATTTAATTAGGTAGAATTTTTAGCAAATTACAATTGGACTAAATCAAAAGGTCTCAATTACAGTTACAATTACACAAATTGGTGCAATTAATTACATTCAGCTCACTCACAAAAAAAACACTAGATAGCTATGAAAAACCACTAGAACACTAGACGAAATGAAAAAACACTAGATCTAGTGGAAAAACACTAGGAGTGGCATCACTGCTGCGAACGCGACTGCGTTTGTGAAGGCTGGGCAGTTCTCAAATCTCACGAGGCAAAGAAAAACGAAACAGTGGAACTGTTACGAAACAATAGCATCGTTCACGCTATTCGATAAGAGGTTGGGTAAAGTCCGGTACGTAAACACTGACGTTCAACTAAGCGAAAAACGTTTATTTTAGAGTATTTTTAAATCTGTTTCTACTTCCATGGGCACCAAAAAGGAGCGCATTTATGGCAAAGGAGCGCCATTCAAGGGGGCGCCACAGAGGTTTGGGAGGGAAGTTGCCTCAAACTGCCCCCCCCTGGATCCGCCACTGCACAGTATTTCTTTGAACATCGCTAGCTTTTTTCCGTAATTGACTGACTGACAACTGTGAATTTTACAGCATGCGAGCCCGTCCACATGTACTTGATCTTGAGACACGGAGCCCGCTATCCAGGGGCACAGATCCTACCCAGCTTGAAGAAACTCAAGGCATTGACACGAAAAATCAACGAAACAGGACAAGCAAAGATGTGTTCTCAAGATCTTGATGTACTTAAGGCTTATTAAGTAACGCGTGATAAGTCCCGGGGTCGTCCTTGTAGTGGAATGTCTCGTAGTACCATGTTCCCCATTTCCAATTACGGTACTACCTATTTGCTAGAATTGGGTTATGACTTTGTTTCTAGTCTTTGGCTAATATTGTTTCCGATTTTCCTTGGCCCCCGTGAACCAACACATGTCTTCGTGCCTGGATACGTTTTCGCTGAAAAAATATTGGAGGAAAACCCAGATAGTTGCCCGTGTATTAGACGCTTCAGTAGCAAACATTCCATGAAAACTAGCTTAGTCCTCAACGCAACATACAATTGTTAAGATAGCTGTAAATTTAAAATATCAAGAACTAATTAAGGAGAGACAGTGCCATAAGAGATACAGTACTACTGGGTCTTTCAAATTTTTTGTTATAATTATCCAATCTATTAATTTGACCGTCTTTTTAAACGATCCCAAATCTTAACAGCATTTTGTAGAAACAAACTTTGTTCTGTCTCACTCATATATTTTTCAGGTGTTGAAATTACACGCTATTCAAAAGAAAGGGCGTTTTGTGTGTTAAGTTTATGCTCGAGCACACTCATGGGCGCCGGAAGCGGAGGCAGAAGGGGCTTGGCAACATAAATTTCAGTTAACAAAAGCTCAAGACCGAGCGTTCAGGTGCCATCGAAGCCTCCACAAGCACTGAATAGCCGGCATTGCTATGATATAGCAGTCACACACCCGGCAATCAAGGCATTTAACGATTAAGGCAGAAATCAAGATCACAGAAGACACACGCGAAAATCAATGCACAAACGCAAATGGTAGCCTACTCAAAGCACAACCACTACATCACGGCAATAAAAATCTTTGGAACACCCTACACCCAGCAAATGCGTAATAATCAATACAACGACCAAAGCAATCGAAGTACAAGTCATCGTGATGAACGTTTCCACTGAATTTCAGAGAGGATTCAATAGGACTGAGTATCGATAGTAATTTAGAAACACGTCAATAGTGACGGCACTTTTATACCTATTACTTTGGCCGTAAAATTTGTTTCAAAATCTAAATTTTTTAAAGTATTTTGAATAAAAAATTTTAAGCAATGCTTTTTCATTTAAAGGTGTTTAAAGTTTTATCAGTGCACAAGTATAAAATTATTCTAAACATACATGCAAGCAACTACAGTAGTTTAAAATGTTTAACACATGGCTTAGCAATTTCCATAAGTTCTTGTTCAAATATTCCTACATGCAAAAGTAGTATTGTTTTCTCGTTTGTGAGAGAAAAGAAGTCTATGTGTTTAAAACTTCATCTTAGAAAACAATGTAAAGCACTGACTACTACGACCTTTTCATTTATTATTGTTCATTGCTGGGCAGATTCTTTGTAAAAATCTAGTTGATGTGCTTGTTTTTAAATGCAAGCGTAAACTCGAGCAGTCATTGCTGCTGGAACTGACTTTTGTTCTGGAACTGTAAGGTTAAAAACTATGCGACGCGTTGGTGGAAAAACAAACGTTAATGAAATATGTGGCAAAGTACAGTGCTTGGGCACTTCCAGTATTTTTGTTCAACCAGTTAACTCTAGAGATTGTGTTTAAATGGAATATGGATAGTGCGTTTCTTATTTCTGCAGCGAACTGTAGTAGGTTCGCCGATACAAAGACCATGCTTGAAATCAAGATGAGTTTTACCTTGCTTGATGCGCGGTGCAAATAATTTTTCGAGGTAACCCCCAAAGTCATCTCACGAAAAAGTAACATAATTCAACAAACTGAGTAAGTATTATCGCGTTCACGTGCATCTGCACATGAACTAGGTGCATATTTGCTTTTGTGAGATCAACCAATCAATGCACTCCTTAGTAATTTCGTACAAATTTCATCTGACTTTTCGCTAATTCCGATTGGGTTACTACGATGAGGAAAAGGGTTTTAAAGCAAACATCTAAGTTCCATATAGCCGAAGCGCAGCGTTATACTTCAAACACGCTAGTTTTAACCAGGCGCCTAAACGGATCGTTATTGCCGTGAAAGAAAATTTAGAAACAGTTTTATCCTTAGCGCACAACTGACACACTTAATGTATTCCTCAAGTTGCTTGTATGTACCGAGACTTCAAAAATCCCGAGATTCGGGACTTCAAAATTTGTGCATTTTGCCGATTTTTAAAAAAAAGATCGTCATCACTTCTAAGTTGAATTTTTTTCAAATTTCTGGCATTTTTCCGACCGGCTTTATAGTTTCTTACCTGCAAATACAACAAACAAAGATTGTTGAATTATAGAAATTTTACTATGCCATTTGTTTGCAATATTCAAAGTCTCTAGACCTATAGCCTTTGAGACCGAGACGAGACCTGAAACCTTCGAGACCAAGACTCGCAAAAATGGATCGCGAGACCGAAACTAAGTCTCGAGACTCCATCACTGATGATTATTCATATATGCAGTTTGGTTTTACAGCAATCATACCCTGTATCCAACTACTCTCCGATGAAAAACAAGAAAAAATTTCGCATTGATCGAGTTGAAAGTTGAACTATATTGATATTTGAAACTTCTTTATTACCAGTGTATTTCAATGTGTTTTGATTGTACTTTTGTTTCATTTTTATCTTTCTGTCATGAAATTAACAGTGGCGCTATCTATTGGATTATTATATCATTAACGATACCTGCTTAGTTAGATGTTTAAGTGGATTCCAAGTTTTCTGAGTGATTCTTTGACTTTTCCCCAGTTAAACTGGCTGCTTGTTTGAAGCCACCAAGCACAGCTTAGTATCGTACAATAATGGCTTATTGAAAGGACGCAACAACGCCACTATAGGATTATGGTTCAACCCACAACGTGCGATCTGAGCCATCGCAAAAATCACGTTTTAACCTTTTCACCCACCCTGCTGAGATTGTGTAATAGGGGAGGAATGAAAAGTTCCAAAATGAGCCAAGGGAGGAATGCATCGAAAAAGGTTGGGAACCACAGTCATAGCACAACAGCTAATGCTAGCTAAAGTTATAGAAGCGATAAATCTGTGACATTATATGCTTTGGGCCACCACCAATATATTTCCTAGTTATCATGGGCCACCACCAATATCTTTCCCAGTTGAATGGATCATGAGCAGAAAAAGGTTGAAAATCCCTGGTAGACCATTTACCTGGACACTATTCAAGTGCTTGAAAAAAAAGTAAATCATTTGTTTCATAAAAAAAAATAACACAACCGCAGATCACCTAGTCACATGGACCGTGGAGCTGAATGACTAATAGTATAGTCGAAAATTATGTTCTCAACGCGAGCAACACGAAAAGAAAACAGAGGTCGCTTGGAAGCGGTACATGCACTAGCAGTCAGAGACAAAAAATAGACTACGGAAAATGGACACCTCTGCAAAACAAAATTGTTCTCACCATTACACCCATTAAGTTACATTGCTTGTGAGCATTGTTTTCATATATATGAAATGCTGGTATTTGTAACTTCAACAGAAAAAATTAACTTTTCGAAAAATATTTGTGAAAATTGTGAAAAATATTTTTGTCCATTGAAACGTAATTTCAAGATTTCACTGAAAACATCCCACGTTTGCTAATGTACTTCTACTCCCTTGCATTATCCTCTCTTACTCTCGTAAACATCAGAAATTCTGTGAGTCTCTAGTGGCCCAGTTAGAGAAGAATGTGTGGCAATCAACTGGGGGTTAAGGGTTGAAGCATCAAAACATCATTGTGGCAGTGTGATGATGTAGCGGATGGGAGCAAATGGCTTTTCGCAGGTGGCGCTTTGTGCTTTTCAGAGAAGCTGATTTTTCTTTATCTATAACCTCATTAACTTTAGTTTAACCAAATGGTCCAAAAAACAAGCACCGTGTGTGGTCGGCAGGCCCTTCGGGAATGGGAGATTTGGACAAACGAATATGACAACAAGAACCAAACAGAGTATGGTGGGCAAGAGATGGAGGGCATAGCTCAAAGATACAAACAACTCTTTCCCACGTTGCTTGGCTCATCAGTTTCACCAAGCCGATTATGGTAAGAAAACTATCGTAATACACTGTTTTATCGTTGTTCGAAGTTTTACTATTTTGTTGATCACGCTTTTTTATATCAGGGCTTCTCAAACTATGGGTCGCGATCCCATTTGGGGCCGCAAAATGTCATTTTGGGGTCGCGAAGCAAATTGGCTTGACAAATCAGATATAAATGTTTTTGTAAACATTACAAGAAAATTAAAAGTTGGCTTACGGTGAATCTACTTCTACAGCATTTTTAGAGGCAGTACCGTGCTTCATGCTGTCAGTTGTTTACTAGGATGTCTGCCTGAGCTATCAAATGATACTAATCAACCACGCACAAGTTATGCGTTGTTACGTAATGATTGTTTCAAAGTACTGAGCAATATTGACCTACTGCATTCATTCCAACTCGAAGGCATGCTTGCGCTTAGAACTATAAGTCTAGTCTCTGCTTTGAGAGCACACTGAGTAATTTTAGACTAACGTTAAAAGCTTCACACAGTTTCAGAAGTACTTTGGACTTTCGCTTAAGAAAAGTTGGCTCCACAAACCATACACAACGGCAGCGTAGCCAGCCCAAAATTTTGGAAGGGGCCAAATATTTTGACTTCAAGCGAGCAACAGTATTTGGTTTGGGTCACCGCCTCTCAAAACAAAAAACAACAAGATATGGCAGAAATTTAGGGGTTTACGGTCCCCTTGGCCACACCGTGGTAAAGTCCATGATACATAATTGAATTTTCAGGAGGCCTCATATCTGCCATACCAAGGATGAGTTTGTTGAGTTTAAACAACAAAAGTTTGTAACTGGAATTTTCAAAACAGAGTTTATGTCATTTTTGGATAAGAACAAAAAATGAATGCCCAGTCATTTGTGACGCAGCCATTTATAAACTCTTAGCCTTTTGCACAACATATTAGTGTGAAGCGGCATTCTCAAAGTTGATAATCATCACGACCAAAAACTGGTCCTCTTTGCAAAATGTTGAGAATGTCCTTTGTCCTGTTTTCTTATATCGATCTACGAATGGATGATCTATAAAGATCATCAATGGTAGTCATAGGTGATAGGAGTAGGCAAACGTTTAGGGGTGCGAAAGATTTTTGCCCAAATTTCCCCAAACTTGCTTGAAAAGTTTTCGAGCAACTCGTTGTGGGAATATTTCCACCCACCGCACACACCTTTTGGGATGACCTCCAAAAAAAGGTTTTCATGTGATTCTGCACGTTGGGCACGAATTTATGCACGTTGGGCACCAATTTATGCACGTTGGGCACCAATTTATGCACATTCGGTGCCAATTTTTCAAAATCAAAGAATGTTGGGTCCCATTTTTGGCCGTATTTTCAGATACTTTGCCCAGATTTTCAGGTATTTTGACCGGATTTTCGAGAAATCAAAACTTTTGGGAGTGCGCTTTCACCCCTGCACGCCCCGCTCCTACACCATTGATGGCATCCA
>Ga0210059_1006432_pt1 | contig 18829 bp, 9 predicted proteins | sample Ectturendosymbi2_FD_188042 | JGI IMG/M metagenome (GOLD analysis project Ga0210059, IMG submission 188042) | Ecteinascidia turbinata endosymbiont from Florida, USA - Sample 2 (SPAdes) (version 2) | ecosystem: Host-associated > Tunicates > Ascidians > Unclassified | place: Key West, Florida... | reverse complement strand
CGAACAACATGCTGTTGTAGGTTACTTGAGAACTTTTTTCAACAACATGTTTGTTCGTTCGCTTTACTACGGCGTTAGGCTACTGTCACAACACAACAGCCAATAACAACTGACGGCTAAACAAACATCGATTGCAACTGCTTCAAGAAGAACAAGAGATGAGAAGCGTCGCCAGCCATGACGCAATGTTATGGTTTCTAAGCATGCAGTGGTGATGATGCGTGGCGACTGCTGCTGAGGCACACATCGACTGATGTTTACGGTAGTGTTGGCGGTTGACTATCGATAACAGCAAGTGTGTCCGACCCTTAATCTCTCATGTATGCCTAAGCCTCACGGGCCAGCAATGTATTCACACGACAATTTTACAATATCGGCGATAGGGTGCAATGTTTCAAGGAAATGTGTGTTCGGTGTCACGCTGAAAAAAGGGAAAAGAACTAATGCACGATTTTGGCTTGAGCTCATGACGTTTAGGCTGGTGAGGGCGGGACTTTGGGCGCAGCTTCTCAAACTCGGATCCTGTGCGGGTCAGGGATACTTCGACATAAACTTCCGTAAGCCGACCACGTTCGACAAACTAATACGTATAATACAGGCGTCGGAAACCTATGGCTCGCGAGCCAGTGGCTCTTTTGATGACGGCATCTGGCTCGCTTGATATTTTCTTTACACGAGTGTTACGGATGAAACTTCTACAAAGCCATCAGCAACACCATGCAGCACCAGAAGTCGCATTAACAGTAAGAAGCGTGTTATCAAAGAGAAAATTCAGACATTTACTATGGTTTGAAATTGTTGATTTTGCTTAAAATGCACACGTTAGTTAAGCAAGTTAGTTGCACTAAGTATTGAAAAGTAATATATGGCTCTCACGGAAATACAACTAAAAATATGTAGGTTTCATGGCTCCCTCAGTCAAAAAGGTTTCCGACCCCTGGTATAATATGTACCGTCGTAAGCAGATAGTTGATAGTTGGGGCTCAGCAAAAGTACTTTTTAGCTACCGTCTGCGGCATAAACACACCTTCACGAACGGAAGGTTCAATGAAAAAAATGTGTTCTCAGCATACTTGCATAACGAACCACTTATATGTAACGAGTAATTTACTAGTTTCAATAAAAAACATGCTGAGCATTTGACTTTTGCTTGCACAAGCGAAACGAGCACCGCTAATCCTACGTAAATGTAAACACATGGGCCGAGGGCCACCTCTGCCCAAAATAATCAAAAGGTGTGTTGCCTCATACATCCGCACTTTGCAGCGGCTCTTGTACAGCCTAAGAGTGAACCTGTTGAGTGGAACGGCTCCACTGTTCAGCAACGTTACGTACGTTCCAAGTTCAATCACAGAACGCGGAAAATTCACAGAAAACCAACAACACCAGCATATCGTAGTCAAGAGCTACAGCAGACGAGGATGGAGCCACAGGAACGTTGCTCTTACTGTTGCAGTTATTCATTCACAAAATTTGTTTTCTGGCGATATCGATCAAATTCAGGAAGCTTGTTGCAGGCGCAATAAGCGGTTCTGATCTCACCAATTTCACAGCAATTGTCCGGCAGAAAGCAACAAAGCGATAGCTCTAGAACAGTGGTTCGCTAACGTTTTTTTAAAATTTTGCATAACGGCCCCCTCGTAAATTTCGATGTCGCGCGGTCCACTACCAAACTGAAGGCAAATAACGCCAAAAACGGATTTTTAAGCATACATTTGTTGCGTGTGGTAAGTACACTTCAATGAGGTGGGTGCACCTGTTTGGCTCCCACCAGTTCTGTCTTGGGTTCTGTTTTGGAGAGCAAAACTCTCATATCATGAATCACGTCCAATGTTTCAGAATTTTGTTCTGATTGCGATTAGCGCAGAAACAACAGCCTCACACTCGTAGGCTGTTGGAAATGGAACGAGCACTTTCACAAAATCATCCACAATTCATGCAAGAGATACGAATTCCAAGGCTCAGCACAGCTGTCCATCATTTATAAATCCCAAACATATTCGTCGCCTCTGCATGCGCTTACCTTGTGGCGGTAGTGTGACCAGTCCCGTCGCCACGGGGAGACTTTGGTGGGCTTAGCCCCCCCCAAACAAAGCTCCAAGTCCCCCAAATTGAAACGTGAAACACAATACATCGGTGGAGTTTTGGTCGATTTTTAGAATGTCAAGCCCCCCCCGCAGAACCGCAAAGCCCCCTATTGAAAACTTTCTGGCGACGGTTCTGAGTGTGACATCATAATTTTACTCCAGTACAATTCAGCACACAACAGCAAGCAATGCCTTGTTACTGTTGATATCACAAAGCAGCACTGCGCGGTGTTAGCAGAAAAGACGGGATCAACGCTGCACTTGAAACGTACATTCACAACATATCAATTGTCGCGCGGTCACCAATTTGAGAACCACTGCTCTAGAACAATTGAAACCCGAGCCACTTGAGATCGTATGCAAAATGGATTTGCCTGCGCGATCGCCTCATGTCACAGCACGTGCACGCCACCCGCGTCATTTCAATTCACACACGACAGCAACAGTAGACCGCATGCAACTATGTAAAGCGGTAAGTGGGTCAGTCAGGCAGACTGTCACAGTACCATTTGGCGTTCTTCTGGTACTCGCAGATCGAGTTTTTATGATCGAAGGCAGACTGGAAAACGCTACAAGAAAATAGAAATAGAAATTGTTTACGGCTTATCAACAACTTTTTAACTGGTGTGTAGCATTTCAACTGACCTGGAAAATTTTACATAATGGCAACTGAAGGCAAACTAAGGCAACTGAAATATTTTGTTGAAAAGTATTCACTGCCAAATACCAACGTTACCAAAAATATAGCTTATGAGTAGTAAGCACGTACTGCGTATGGGGTAATTTGTACTGAGGGTGCATGAAAAAAATCGTATGGAGATGCTGCGGCTGCGCTTCTTCTTTTCACGAGTATGGCCCATAACAAGCCAATCACCAAAATTAAGCTAAGGTACAGACGGCCTTCACAAACAAAACCATGCAATTATGCATCACATAATTTACAAGTACTTCTGATTTGTCAACCGCCTATCGGGTTCATTGTCTCCTGTTAAGCACCAAGACATTGTCGGTCCAAAAACTGTGGTCCCGGCCACACATGCTCTTCACCACAACCAAACGCATAGTGGGCTTTTATCATAAATAGCTGGAGGGAACTAGTACGTGCTATTCGATTCACACGCCGGTCTGTGTTCATAACATTTATTGGATGCGATCTGAAATTTTAAAAGATCACTTTGACTAAAGTAACGGGATGGTCAAACTACACGCTGGCATATCGGGGCAAGCGAAGAGAGAGCTGCAAGCAACAATGGAAACGTGAATGTTCCGTATGAACTTATTTACTGCTGCGTTTCGTTCCTGCAAAATAATTACGCCGTTTGCTCCGCAATTGAAAGATTTGTGCAAACCTCATGTTTTGATTTTTAGCGACCACGCAGGACACATTGCGCTAACCCACACAGGGCTTGCGCTGAAGTAGTACTTCAACATAATCAGGGCACATTTGCGAACTTTACTGTTTCACGAGGCAGCTCATTTCTTCTTTGAAGAAGCAACACAGGTAATGGAAAAATTACAGCGCTCATACTGCTTGCTTGGAATCCCACCGGGAAACCAGGCCCACTACCTGCAATCCCTCTCCGCTGACGAGCGAAAAATATCCTTTGCAGCAAACCTCAAATGAAGAAAGCGCGTGCAGTAAAGAGAAGTTCCATTTTTGCAGGACACCTTGTCCACGATACGGCTTGGGGGCATTCCAAGTCGCAAATCATCGCAAACGCAATCTTCTTGTTTGAAGCATGTGGTAACGTCAGTTTATACCAAATATGAATAGAATTAATGTTTGAGCGACATACAAAGAATAAACAGCCGAAACTTTGTGTGGGCACAAACCACAACGTCTTATCACGTGAGTATAGTTTACGCCAAACTAAATTACTTCCTAGACGTTTATGAATACTTGATTAGAATGGTATGCCCCTAACGGGTAGCTCGAGGTTCTGCACGGGTGGTTTCAATGCAAGTAGCAACTATGACTTACGGTGCAATTCCACTAAACGCCAGTTCAGTTTAGTTTATGCTCCCTTTCTGTACTCCTCTCAGTTAAACGTCGTTACTTTTAAGCCCAATCTCGAGCAAGAAATCGTGCCATGAAATGCTTGAGTGCAGAAAAAGAATAAGAAATTAAGGGAACATCAGCAGTGGCTCTAAATTTTTGTTATTGCATGAAAATCAAATATTACGGATTGCGGAGCGATATTACGAAAGATATACGTTTTTCGGATTTCGCATGATTTTCTTGCCTACCTTGAGCGACACGTGCGGCAGTTTGACGGAGCAACTTGCACAACTTTTAACTCCTGCGCATTACCCTCAAAGCAATGATCAATTAATCAATGCAGAAAGTTTCACATTGCTTTTCAACATATTATGTTTACAACTGTCCCGGTCACGTTTGTTGCCAGACGCTATCGATCCTTCCCTAATCTTTTACGAGCACCAACTTTCTGTAATTTCTGAAACGTTTGTCAGGTCTTGCGATTCACAGCTGAAACGATTCCCACAGATGCATAGCTGAGATTGCAATCTCATGTGCAGTTGTGGTGGGTAGTTGTGTGAGTGGTGTGGACACAATCCGCCCATTTTGCTTTTTACCAACCCCAACAAACGCACAAATTTTCTGTTTTTAAACCGAATATAATGAAATATCTAAATATATCACATGTTTTGCTTGTGAGATTTAAGTTGCACACTTAACATTGTTCGCAAAAGTAAATTGATTTTACAATGACAGACTTGTCCCAATTGGTCAGTATTCAATTACAAAGCAATGTTGAGATCAAAGGTATTTCTCAAGCACACATCTAGCTGTGCATGTTTCACTTTATGATACAAACGCTGGAATGTATTGCAAGTATGCCTTGACAATGACTTATTCAACCTTATTTTTTGAAGGTATATACGCAGCCTGATGATTGTGCACTGTTAATCATTAAGGTTTATTCTAAAATCAAACTGTGAGCAAAAACTAAACTTGCAATGTTTTGGTTTGCATGTGGTTCACTATGAACTGCTTGTAACATTTGTTCTGTCAGTTTACTACATCATGCATAGATAAACAGTGACCATATTGATGAATCCATCCTGCATGGATTTCACAGCAAACAAAACTAGTCATATTGCCAATGTTGATGCACCAATTTCGTTTCACAAACAAATAACAATAAGATAAAAGTAACGGAGGTCACTTGCATATACAATGCGTAATCGCCAAGCTGATTTTCTTTAACAAACATGTCCACACCAATTTCAGCACAGAGAATTTAATTTAGCCTATTTAACACGGATCATATAGCAAAAACACGATTTTTGCTTACAACCCGCCTAGGCTAAGCTGATGGAAAAAGCCAAGGTTTTTGAACGATTTTGATCTGATGGTCAAATGACTGCGTGCTCTTTTAATTAGTGATCGAAAAAACTTTCAAAAAGAGCAAAAGACAAGTCTTTTAGAGTGTGTCGAAGATCCTGCACGTACAGTGAGTTCGATCAAACGCCCTGACCACATCGTTACTTGGACAATAACGGTGAGAAACAAAGAAAGCATTGGTGGCACCAACCGTTAGGAAGACTGGCAGACCGTGGAACACTGTTGGCAGGCGGTGGTTCGTCAGGAGATGGTGATTGTGAGGCGGAGGCTGACGAGACTGCTTCTTCAGTAACTTCGACCCACTGAAACCCAACAGCAAACAATGGTCTTTATTCGTCCCCCACGTCGTACACAATCGCACATTAGGCTCGTGTAAATACGCGACAGCCACCGTAATCTGTGCGCACTGCGAATTGAGCAACTACTGGCACTTCGCTGATGTTAATGCAAATCCCACCGCAGCCACTCCAGCGAAACATGGCATGTATGCCCGTGAATGCTTGCTCAGCAACAAGCCATCACGAAGCATTCCGGCAATGAGATGGGAAGAAACTAGTCGTTCGTGCAGCAAAACTACGTAGATCACAGCACAATGAAGAGCGATAACGCGAATAGGACTCGATACCTTGCACACTAAGTAATAATTAGCAGATGGTTTAAAAAATAAACTAAAATTTGATAGAGTCTGGTAAGCACTAACAGTTGTACTCCCCCATAATAATGGCATTTAACAATTAAGACAAACGTCGACTTCTAGGATGACGTATCACAACTGATCACTACTTAAACTAGATTCTGAAAATTAGTGTGTGTGCGTGTTTCAGGCAAAAGTCATTTTCATAGCAACTCAATATTGTGTTCGGTTCACTTGATCATTTAACCAGAAACCATTCCATCATTCCGATCGACAACCCCGCAACGGCACTCATCAAAATTCTGACCGATCCATCATCCCGAGGTGGTTGCATCTCGGACATATCCTCGCTTATATGACGTCGCTGCTGGAAGAGCCTGGCTGCAGTTTGAGTGGACATGTCTTCTTCGGGAGAGTCAGCGGCGGAAGAGTCCTCGAGATCCTCCTGGCGTCTCGTCTGAGCTTGCGACAGCGCAGCCAGATCCGTGGCAGAACTGCAACAGGGAGAGATTTAATGCACTGCGGGCATCTTCAGCCGAACCGGCGACATGAAGTAATATTCAACTTCCAGAATCTAGACCACTACCTGGTTGGCCTTTGCCACTGCGTTCTTCTTGTGGCATGGTGCACGTAGTAAGTTCTGCCCAGGTGATCTTGACGCTCTTCCCATCCGTCGGGAAGGGATCGTTCAGCTCTGGCATCGTCATCTACCATCTCCCAGTCAGCCTTGATAGACGGTGTTCAATGTCAAACGCACATGTTCACACAAGCAACAATAAGGCTAATAATGCAGGAGGCTATCAAGTACAATGGCCTATCGTAAGGGAAAACTCGTTTGACCAGCTTCGACATGTTGAAATATTGTTTTAACCAAACGCTGGGCTTCTCTTCCCATTTTAGTAATAAAGCCATTTGAGGCACAAGCAAAAGTTTTGTGTTAAATTTCACGCCTTGGAGCAGGTGACAACCCTGCCTTCTGTCGACAACATATCAAACCAAGCGAGGTACGAAGATTGCACCGACAGAAAAAAAGCACAAAAAAGCATCGGAAATGGTAGGGTTACTAGTACTACATTGCTTGACTCACAGTAAATACTTTTACGCGACTGTTCAGTATTTTCTAGCGAAATTTCATTTCAAAACATCACTGAAAAATAAAACTAAGAACTGGCTGCATTCCAGAGAATGAAATGCTACCCATTGCGAAAGATGTGATCTTCTACGAAACAGTTCGACTATCGGCAGTTGTCCGAACTCGAATGACATCACTCAAAAGCAACACCAATATTACTAACCTCGCCCGGCGAATCATCTTGCCCGTCGGCTGCTGTATTGCTGTTGTCCACGAATGTGAGTTTCAACCGCAAATGTCCCTTGACTCGTGACCTTGAACTGCGTTCGAAAATGAACAGACAATGTTTAGCGACGTCATGTCGTGAAAACGCCCTGCACTGTGATCGGTATCGCCAGAATACTTTATAAACGAAACACGAATGTAATGGCAAGGCAGCTTTGGAAAAACACCCACCCGCAACAAGTATGTCTGTCCAGGTAAGAGCAAAAATTTTTACAATTACCTTCGTGGTCGGAGTGGGAACTCCCTGTACGCTGCAGTACTTGAGTTTTCATTCTGAAATCAAGCAATATCCATGTTGCCCTCTACAGTAGCTTTACATTGGTAGTACATGAACAAACAACTATGAGATATTGCAAATGAAAATACTTACGGTCACGTATGAGTGGTTAATAGGAATGTCAACTTGACCGAGAAAGTCATCCCTCGTCTAAAAAGACACACCAGGTAAGCATAATGATACAATTACTGCCGTTGCGTGTTGAAAAGCTTAGTAGAACGCTCTTAAATAACGCTCTTAAATGTGTCGTATATTTAGAAAATCACTACAGTAGAGGTTTGCAGCAACAATTCAGCGTTATTTCGTTGGTGTAGTGTTGCAGTAGTCAAGAACAATCATACAGTTCGGTCAGACAAGAAATTTCGACTCAGTGGAAAACTAATTTCGATGCCATCTCAGTGATCACAAGACTTATGTTACGATCTAAACAAGCGAGTCAAGAAACCCTGACATGAACTTAGACAAAACAAATGATGTGTGGCCCAAGCGTCAAAGAAAAGCTACGTTGACTTCCTGTAATTTTAAAGGAGAGCCATGGCGAAGTTTAGTCTTCGAGTGAAGACCGTTGGAATGTGAAGTACGCAGGTATACCTACACGGCACTCGCTCATACATTCGAAATTAGCAATGCTCTTCCAGCAAGTCACTGGGTTTGAAGCTGCGGCAAAACACAGAAGCGAATGGGTTGGTCGCGAACGCAGACATCGAGCATGGGCGACCCGGAAAGGAGAAAAGCTCGCGTGAATGACCTATTTTTGTCGACGGCCTGAGCAAATATCTTGGTGATTTGCGCGTTTCTGTGCTAGTTTTAAGCCGTGAACTCGCGCTACACGCCTCGTGAGCTCGATGTGACGTAGGTTGGAGGCGCACGTGACGAACTCACGTGACTGTTATTCAAGAGTTCGCGAATGCAAAGCGCTTCAAAAATCCAACACCACGCAAAGCGCTGTAAAATTACTGGGAACTTTTCGTCGCTGTTTACTAGTTGCAACCTAACGCTTACATCATCCAAAAAGGGACGTCAATAATTCATCCAAAAAGGTAGCTGCAAAGCAAGCACATGGATTGAGATATTTTTATCATTATAACACGGATTGTGAGGATGTTAAGAGGCAGAAATGTTAATTAAGGAACTGAATGCGGTCATTGCTATACCTTCACCAAGTCCAGATCCTTTCCCAATAACGCAGTATCTAAGTAAAAACAACTAAAAAATTGCACGAAAACTTGAAATTAACGCAGAGCTTGCAACAGGCGCCTGAAAATCAAAAACTTAAAAACGAGCAATTAATAATTTTTTTCATTTCTCGTCATTGCCCAAGTTTCAAAAACTCTTTGAGTCCAGCAACATGAAGCTCTTTTTGCAGTCGGTAGTATCAAAAAATGGCTTTCAAAGCCGTTGCAAAAATTCAGCAGCTGACAACCATCAGGACAGGAAGGGTCAATAGGACGTTACCGAGCACGCAAATGTGTTCATGGCAAACATGTTTCACAAACTTCAAAACAACTGGCAAGCAAAAATTTTAAAAACTTTTCAAGTAACTGTTCTCCGTGTTTGCCAAAGTATTCGTTTCAGCAAATCTGAGTGAAATACACCGATGGTGGAGAACTGGTGTCGGGGAGTTCACTACGTCTTCCCCATCGAAGTAACCCCGCATCACTGCGGCGAATGGGAAGAACAAATATCAGCTGGATGCGCCAACGAGCAAGGTGGCTACAGCAAAGCTTATGGAGCCAAAATGATACAAGTTTCTACGGTCTACCCTGGTGAAAAACAGTGACAAGAATATTTCAATTAAACTCGCTGCGAGCAATGAAAGTGCCGGCAAAAAAGCAGCACTGACTACGTTAAAATCTGCACAGCTGGTGCCCAAATTGTGGCAGATCAAGTTCATTGCAAATATAACCTGCGTCATTAGTGGTTGTTTCGAAAAAAGTATCTCCCTACAGGAAAACGAAATAGCATCGGCTGTTTCACATTTGCACAACACCAGCGACGGATACCATCTGCCGGGTCTAGCACCCGTTGAGGATAATAGGCCAGCATAACCTCATTCGACGAGAAAAGGACTTAACAAAAACTAAACGCACATCGCTGCGATTGGGTGTTTGATTCAGTAAGTCAGAAGACCGAAACTGACTCGTAATAATATCCTGGAAGGAAATTTTATTCAATACCACGTGATTTCATTCACTACACCACAATACAACCTCTTCAGCACGCAATAGGTATTGTTGCGATCGGAAATCCCGAGCGGCATATGCGCAAAGCTTCGCACTGTGGCAGCAAGCAACAATAGAGTTCACATGCTATGATCAGTGATCACTCTATTATTGCTTGTTCGCGCCACATATATGTATGGTGCTGTTCTTCAGGCACATTCCGTTTGTGGTGAATCACACATTTAACGCAACACCACCGGAGAGGTTGCAACAGTATAAAAACTATACGTGAAACTCATAAATATAAGAAAAACAAGGCACGGGGCTGACGGACGGATAAAAATGACAACTAACTGCTGATTTCAGTCAAAGCATACATTAATTAATCGAAGGCGATGCTTACACATGAAACGCAAACATTTTTGCAATAACATAAAAAACGGCGATAGGCGCAATGTTTAACACAATTGTAAAAGGTCACTAGGTAAAAACTGAAAATGAATGAAAACCAACTGGTCAAGATCTTATCGAAAACCGAAATATAGTGGAAACCGCTTAATAGAGCACCCTCGGAAATAGCAAAACCTGCTCTAAGAAACGGTTGCTCTTTTATCTGATGAGAACTTTTTTCAATAAAAATAGGGTGTCATTCACACTAGGGGTTCACCAATACACCCTTTTCACTCTTGCCCCTCTTCAGCACAAAAGAACGGGTCGATTTTTTATTGTTTTACTTCATTTTTGGTTGCTTGTCTACAGCATGATCAAGTTTAGACAGCAGTGACTTTCTCACGCGCTAAGTGGGTGCAAGCCATGGTGCTGCTACACGTTTAACTGTCCTATAATAAGCGGTGTGCCTGCTCTAATAAGCGAAGAATTTATAAGAGGTAAGAGATAGGATCGTCATTTTTTTTCAGCCGAAACTGCTCGAATGAGCGGTTTGCTCTATAAACCGATGCTCTATTAAAGCGGTTTCCACTGTATATTGAACCACTATTTTTTGCTTTTTCTCGATTAAGATTCCAACTAGTTTTCTGCTCTCCTAAGCAGTCACTAATTATGACAGACTCGTGTCTGTCTGAAATACAATTAGAAGCTTAATGATAAAGCTAGACCAACTAGTGGGCAGAAGTTAAACGAAAACTTACTTAGAAACGAAAAATATTACTAAATAATTCCACGAAGTCAAAACAAATCTTTTTCGATATTAACGTGCGCACCATTGTGTGCAACTAATCATTTCACAACTCACCAGACGATTCTCGTCAAAAACTTCAAACAGCAATCGGTTTTTGTGAGGAAAACCCTGAGTAAAAACTGAACGTTAAAAAACGAACTCACAGCACGTCATCTATACCAGACTAAAGATGCACAACATAATAGAGTTTTAGTCATTTGTTCGGGCCACACGCTGTTTTTGCAAAATAAGCGCATTCTTTTACTGCAAAATTCTATTTAGCATGTCCGTGTGGCGTAACTTTTCGGAAAAATGAAATCTCTGCAAGAACGAACTTCATAAATAGACAAAGCTCAACACTGCCATATCTTACAAAAAATCCGAGACACTGGCGCGATTGGCACTAAGCATATAGCGAATTGTGACATACTTACCCGAAACAAGAATTGCTCATTCCATTTAGGATCAAGAGTCTGCAGAAGATAAAAACACTAGATTGGGGACAAGAGCATCAGCGAAGATCTTACGCGGTCAAGTTGCTCGTTTTTTCGCATGAATGCCCTAGCTCAAGCTTTATTAAAAACTTTTTATAAGACGCCGTGTCTACCAAACGTTTGTACCTGTGGATATTACAATGAATGAAAGTCACAATTTTGGATTTCAAAAGATTGTGATCACCTTTTCGTCCTTAACAATACCCCAGTTAGATTTAAACAAGGTTTTGCAACCATTCTCAACGAATCCTTGAAGGAACATAAAACACTTAATTCCTTTGGCACTTTCAACAGGTTGGGTTACATATGCCCCAAATTTGACAATGGTTCTTAAAAGTGCTTTCCGGTAACAGGAGTGCATCGGTGCATGTCAACGCGTACGCTAATCATCCATCATAACAATATTTTCACACATCCAGCCTAATGTCCAAAACAGTCGCATTTCAATCCAACCTTTTTCTTTGTCTTGGTGGTGACGCTGTCGATGGTTGTTTGACCAGCTCCAGAACTAGGTCGTGGTGGTTTGTACAACGTAACTACCACATATGGATCACTACAACATCGTAAAGATATTCATAATTCAGAACTTGCTTGCTGAACAGCACTTTCTAAGATACTGTGTTGATACGCATAAACCCTGTATAATTTAAGCCAAAATTAAGAATTGAATGATCAGCGCTTTGCTTAGTTTTAGCAGAATGATGTGGTGATCAACTTCAAGCATTACATAATGAAGAAAAGCATTTTTCATAATGAAGAAAAGCAATTTTGTATTATTGTTACAAATTATTTAAAGCTACAATGGATCCTGGAACAATGCTAGACATGAAGCAGAAACATAAAACAACTAAAAACTAACAGTAAACTTTTCAAAAGCTCTAGGTGTGCTGAAAGCTTTCTAGGAATCAGCCGATTATGCTGCACTATCACAACTTTGCAGTGATTCGGTCTTGCACATATCTGTATTCAAGCAATTAGTTCCAAAAATATGACGCAATCGAATCAGTCAGCATGTTTTTTGATACGAAATGAATTTCACATAGCTACACGCATCCTCAGACCTGATATCTTATTCAAATTAATGATATATTTCCGAACTGTTTCAAACTAAAAATCATAAAGGTTGGTTTATCAAACAAATTTCTAAAATCCACAACCTCATGAAATGCTGTTTTTCTGATGACAAATGTGAAGTAGTAGATAAAAAGGACAACAAAACATTCGCCGTGTAGTTCCTATTTGTACACAATTGATGTTTCCAGCAACTCTACATTGAAGTAGCATTCAAAGTTTTCTACAACCACTTCTTGAAATCATCACAATCTCTGATACTACGTTCAACAAAAGCCTGCTAAAACAGTGGTGGGCAAACTGTGGTCAACTACAGGCTTCTATGCAACCCACATATCAGGTCCACGGTGTCAGATGCAAACTTAAATGCACTGGTAGAATTTCTACTAGTAATCTTGTGCCAACTTCAAAATACTGCAATTGTACAGCAGAAATGTGACCAACACATTTTCCCATTAAATTGCTTGTGCTGCATTCTGAATTTCTTTGTTTTTATTAACTATGCTGTCTTTAAGTTATATTTTAAATTGTTATTATCTTAACAGCACACTGTTCAATTCAAAAAGGTGCAACCCTTTGACTTTTCAGTTCTTTGATGCAGTCCTCTACAAAAAGTTTGCCCAACACTGCACTAAGAACAAGTGACTTAACATGTCTTATCTTCCAGTAGTGTAGCCAGCCCAAAAATTTGCAACGGGCCAAAAGTGTTTGATTTTAGGCGTATGACACCATTTTGTTTGGGATACCGCCTCTCAAAGCACAAAATGACTATATGTTGTAAAAATTGAGGGTGCATGGCCCCTTAACCCCCTAGCTATGCCTATGTTACCTTCTCCCATCTGAAAACAAACTATTGTTGATTTCCTTGCAAAACACTTTTATTTGGACTTGGTCATGGTAAAGCAAGCAGAATATTTTCTTATTAGTTTCTTTGTCAAACCACATTGTTCTTTCATATGCAGTACCTAGGATTTTTTCAGCCATTTTACCGAAACGTTTTTGAAATGACCAAAAAAAATGTAAGTCATTTCGATCAGAATGTCTGAAATTATAGGCGAATGAACACTGTTATGGCTAGTAACTAAATGTCACAGCAAGAAAATGACCCAAATGTCTCAGTGAAAAAAAACAATGCAGTAACATAGATAAGGTTATACAAAATATGAACATTCACTGGATTTTTTGTGTTGCTTCTCTTGGTAATATTGAATAAAAATTCAATTTAGAACTATACTGCATTGATTGGATGCAATGATGTGGTGACTGCAACAAACCATGATTCCTGTGGTGCGCAGTTCCAAAATGACAAAAACATACCCAGCATAATTTGATCAAAAAATTCCATAGCAAATGGACTTTACTGTGTTGTTAATTATTACCATTTTGATGTACATTTAAATTGTACATTCTTGATGCAGAAAAGTATTGATTTTATCAAAATATTGTAGAATTACTCAAAGCAAAGTTATCACAGACTATGTGTGAATTTTTTTGTAAACTCAATCTCAAGAAACCAGAGCAAGAAATGTGTGCATTATACAAAGTCAAGCCACTAAGACTACCTTTGGATTAGTAGTTACAAAAAATGAATCAGTGTGGTTCTTTGAGACAAAAAAAAACAAGTATGTGGACAACTATTACTCATGCCCATCACAGCATACTATCATCAACACACAATATATACAAGTTGCATTAAAATCTTGAAGTCACTGTTTATCAAAACCTTAAATGCAGTGCAGAACTAGTATCAGGCATCACCATCTGCGTATTTACTATGACAGTAATTGTTCTTGATCTATACCAGTGCTCTTCAAGCTTTTTGTCATCGTGGAACCCCCTGATATACTTTTCACATTTGTCATGGAACCCCCATCAACAAAAATGTGAAAAACACGAATTACTTTTAAGGAAATCAAATTTTTCATTATTAGACACTTCAACAAATAAACAGTTATTACAGTAAGTTAAAAAGCAAGAAATTTAATGACTCAGTTGTTCTTGCATTTCTGGAATGTATCTGCTAAATTCAGAATTGGCAAAAAGAATACGCATCTCAAATATGTGTCGTCCAATTTTATAACTTTGGCGATTGAATTACACTTGGTCCGCTTCGAACTAGGTGCCTCTTGTACATTTGAACTACATTGTGCATTACCGTCCACATCTTTGTGGTTGTTATTATTTCACATCACATAAGAAAATAAGCTATTTTGCTTATCTGGATTGACTAAATAGGAAAAAGTTGGGTTCCACACTGTTTTTACTTTATTCCCACAAAGGGTGAACAGCAGCTCTAGTCTGTTGTCTACTCTCTACTACTTCGATGTACAGTACTGTGAACTGTACATCGGCAATATCGTATAACTATGATGCAACAAAATGCATAGCAAGTGACACAACAACTCTCAATATTTCTTGTTCCACTATCCCAGGAGTTCCCAACCTGGGTACATGTATCTCTGGGGTACCTTTCCTATCTGAAGGGGTACATATATGGTTAGCAACAGAAGGTAAAATGTATTTATACATTATCGTTTTTTTGAGGAAAATGCTAGGTACCCAGTATGGACCTGTAGGGCTCCAATTTCTCTGATTCTAGGGACCTGATTTTCAATTCTAGGGACTGAATCAGGTCCCTAAATCACCTTTAAAAAACCTGTATTATAAATGTCCATATATTCATACATATATCAGGAATATTATTTCAGAAAATCATTATATGCTTATTGTTAAATATATCTATAATTTAGGGGTACATGCTCATCTGTTGAAATGCTGAAGGAGTTCATGGTCAGAGAAAGGTTGGGATTCTCTGCACTATCTGCATTCAACCTCTTGTACAACTAAACGTATCAACAAACCAACAAACTGAAGCAAGAAATCATTTCCCTTAAACGAGGAACTCTCATGGAACCCCACATGTTTTGTGGAACCCTAGGGTTCCATGGAACCCCAGTTGAAGAGCACTGATCTACACATTTGCTAACATAAAACTAATTTTATATGTACAGATGATAAAAACAAACATGCAAACCTTGCTCCAAAAATGTCTTTCTTTGCCAATTTATGTCCTGACAAAACTTCTACTTTCATCAATCGCTGACCAGCAGCCTATTTCAAAATGCAAATATCCATTAAAACATGCGCAACAAATAGAAAACATGAAGTTTTTACATTGCAAGAAACATCCCCAAAATAGAATCCGTTCAGCAAAATCAATTGTCATCAATCAATCAGTGGCCACTAGTAAAAGATACTTAGAGAATATTGGAAAGTAATATAGTAAAAATATTATTCAACAGCCTGTTAGCTGGAATGTCAGACTGCATTTACACCTATTTAAAGTAGAAATATGAGCAGTACAAATAAAAAACACAATAGTATAGATTAAAATACAATAGAAGATTTATTGAAATATCTTTCATGGCTAATTCATACATGACAGGATCCAACTTAACAAACTTAACGTTTCAAGTGAATCTCTAGGTGCAAAGTCACAAATTCCCATAATATAAATTGACCTCAATCAATTTGACATTTCTTTGCACAAATAGGTGGCAATAACACTGTTAAACCAGCAATTGAAACACAGATTTACATATTTTTGACAATATTGTGAACAATGCTACCCACAAACAACAATGGTAGGGCAAACATTTCCCCAGGCAGCAGTATTGCCAACCTTGCGGGTTTTTTTGAAGACTTGCGAGTTGCTTGTTTTTGAGCTTGTTTTAATTGAAATTTGCTTGTTTTTTGGGCTTGTTTTTTGCAAATTTCTGTTTTTCTGATTGCGTTTTCTTCAAATTTTATGGCAATTTTCTGTGTCAATTTGCTCCTAAAGGCATATTGGGCGTGTTTTTGTGAAATTTTGGTCAGTTTGGGCTTGTTTTTTTTCAGATTTGCCACCATGCTTTTTTATTTAATTTACTTGCTGATTTTTCGTTTTGTTGCATTTTCCTGCCAACGCATGTTGGGCTTGTTTTTCCGTCAAATTACCTATTTTTGGCTTGTTTTTCATATCTTCTTGCTTGTTTTTGCAAAATAACCTGGTATAACTGCCAGGCAGTTGCAAGATGTGTTGGAAACTTGATGAATACGTAAGTCATGCCATTCTAATTTATTTTATTTTTGTGCAACACTAGTACGCAGTGGAATTTTTTCAGCAAAACTGCATTAATTTTGATGCAAATCCAAATGCTTGCAAGCTGTGCCACTCAACCTCATTTGCACGTAGAACAGATGCCTGATTGAAGCATTTGAAGACAGCACGACCATACCAAAAATATCAGGCTTTGAAGTGAAGCCGCAACCTCCTAGGCAATGACCAGACTCGCATGTCATTTAGTGAATGCAACAATATAGCCTTGCATACCGATTTTAAGCATTTCATTTCATCATTTCACTTGATCTTAATAACCACCTGTTAGTGATCTTTAGATTGCTAATATTTCCAGGAGTACAGTTCACAAGTGATGATCAACTGAAATGGCCAATACATGCTCAAAAAAGTGTTTGATCATGAGATTTGAAGTCTGTGGGTCTGTAGTATTTCCTGTGGTAAAAATTAGGGATGTGCCAGTGTCAAGATTTTTTTTCTGACTGAAATGGAAACTATCTAGAAAAAAGAAATAATCCAGTCAAACAGTCACCTTGTTTTTAGCTGTGATTTTGCTCAAAATGCGCTGAAACATTGAGAGCTTAGGTAGTAATAAATTTATTCATCATCAGGGTTGATCGATTTAAATAATTGGATTTAAAAATGAGTGATTTAAATCATGCAATAAAAATAAAAAATTATACGCAGTTTTAAAGCTGTGTGTGATTTTTATGACCCATTTAATTAGCATTCTAATAGGTTTTCAATTATATAGTATTGAAGGCAAAGAGTTCTGGTGATGACACAAGCTAGCACTTCTGGTACTGGCCAACGTAATCTACATTGTTAACATTTGTCAATGCGTTACTGGCCGACGTAAATTTACATCTGGACTGAAAATTGTGTTTAAAGGCACTTGTTGTGATGTTTTTTTTGCCTAGAAATGATCTAAAGACCAAGACTGACTTCAAATACTATTTGGTGTTGGAATGAGAATCCAAACTCTGCGGTCCAGAGGCTGCTTGAAAGCATGTTTTTTTAGTTTGTCCACCTAAGCAGGACCAGGACTGCGATTTTGTGTGATGGAAGTGCTTTGATATGCTGCCAAATGCTAAAAAATGTTTTGCAAACGTTTATGCAAGTATATTTAGGCATGTTGACAAAGTTGTGTTGCTTGAATCTAGTGTTAGCTGTTTTTATTGTCTCTTTGCAATGAAGTGAAACTTTTGCAAAAAATATGGCTATGATAGGCCCAGGCTTGTTGCAGTGGCACGTAGCCTAAAGTGTTTTGGAAATGATTTGATAAGTTGGTGATTGGTTAGTGTAAAAGCTCAACAAAACGTTTGCCAGGTTTATCATTTTAGCCTACAGCTGGAAACACCTAGCAGTATCTGCCTTCTGCAGAAGCAGACAGCATTCAAATTTCTCCCCAAAACCACCCGACAACAGAGGATATCGCTGCAGAGAAACCACCCGGTACCAAAAGTGTTACAAACAATTAAAGTTTTATCAGTGATAGCTTTTGTTAGCTCACAGATTCTTTGTCAACCAACTGCAAAAATGACATGTTGACTGAAGTCACCAACCCTTGCAGACTGACAAATCAGAAATTGTCAGAACTGTTAGAATGCCACACATTTGAAAATGTAGATAGGCATTAAGTGAAAGTTGTACCTAATTTCCATGAAGCATGTAGGCTGTTGAATGCAGACATAGTAGCTATAGTCTACTGGAACATACCGTATATACTCGTGTATAAGTCGAGTTTCGGGGACCTGATTTTAACGTAAAATTTCTGGGGTCGACTTATACATGAGTAATGTTTTTGGACATGTTGCTGCTGAGTCGAGTTAAATGTGGTATGAAAAGAAAACTCCATTATTACTTTATTACATCATTATTGCTGGTATACAGAATTTAACATATCTTATGCAAAGGAGTTAAGCATAATTGCATGCGTCGATCCAATGCCATAAAATTCAAAAGTGCTGCTTTCCAGACAAAGCTTCGCAACTGTAGGGACGCGGCGCAACTAGACAGCCCTGTATACAATTGCTGAAGCCTGGAAGTTGAACGCTCGGTGTTGATTTTGGCACGTCGGTGAAGG
>Ga0210059_1006431_pt1 | contig 18830 bp, 11 predicted proteins | sample Ectturendosymbi2_FD_188042 | JGI IMG/M metagenome (GOLD analysis project Ga0210059, IMG submission 188042) | Ecteinascidia turbinata endosymbiont from Florida, USA - Sample 2 (SPAdes) (version 2) | ecosystem: Host-associated > Tunicates > Ascidians > Unclassified | place: Key West, Florida... | reverse complement strand
GGTCTGTGTGACCCGAGTCGTGACGAACCCGCTCCATTGCAAAATGTAGAAGAGCGTGGATGACCGCAATCGCACCTATTACTAGTCACACAAAAACATGAAGCTACTGAAGAGTTCAAAGCGCGCCGACTTCCGCTTCCGTAGTTTAACGTGAATGTCCTCATTTGACCCGGGTCTGGCAGACCCGCGATAGTATTCCAGGGTTAAATGATGTTTTAAGGAAGAAGTTAAATTGCAACCGGTCATGGAGTTGCAGTTAGCTCGGGAGTTCTGCAGATATGTTGACGCTGGCCATCAACATTTCCTGATCTGCTCTGATTCGGAGTAGTGACTGCTGACAAGGCTCCAGTTATCAACTGTATAGTCTCTTTGAAAGCAAGATAATATTTTGCAGTGTTGCAAGGCAAACACTTTATTGTAGGTGTAAGGAACTAGTAAGGACACGGGAAATATTTGAGCACTATTGCAGCCCTACAATTGAACTTGGTCCAACGCACGACCACGACATTCCTTGAGACCACGTCAGGGAGATGAAGTGCGATCAACTGATGAACAGGAACTTTAACCGTTATCCGGGTTCGTTCCCGATCTTGTTCTAAGTGATCAGGATTGCAACAAGCTCATATTTTCGGGGGTGATGGGGCAATTGCCTTGTTGGTCCCGGTTGGATACGAGCCTGGAAATTATTATCCTCTGTCACAGCTGTTGTACTACGCACGCTTAAAACAAACAAATATCTAATGGTAAATAGGAAAGAAAAGCACAGAATGTATCAAGATTATTTCTTACCATTCCAACATTCTACGTTTTCTTGATTCGTCATGTCGCGAGCATGTCGTGTTGTTGTGGAGAACACGGGTTGCGTTGAAATAGAACAACTCTCCATTATAAGAGCATGCAAAGTGGCCAAATGCTCCATAATTGCTACTTGATGAAGTGACCATGATATCTTTATTAGTTGTACGAGGGCATTCTGTGTTAAATTAGGTAAACAGTTTAACACTTTCCTTCCTAATGCAAGAACTAAGCAATATATAAAAAAGAGTGAACTTCTTAGAAGTTATGCTTTTTTATGTAGCTTGAATGTTTATTAAATTTTTTTATGATTCAATATTTTGTTCACCAAAGGTTTCATGACGTTTTGATTCTTCAAATTCCTATCTAGTTTGAGTTCGTTGAACTGAAAGTTCATGAACTGAAAGTTCAATGAACTCATTCACTTCGATGCTACAAATGCACAGATCTTTTTGTGTTAGTACAGGAATGATTGGTTTTGCCAACACCAGACTTGTTAGAACAAACAAAACTGGAAAAGAGTTTTCCCCATCAAGTTGGTAGACTAGTCATTACAAGTGAAAACGTTCAACATGGCTTTGACTTTACTCGTTAGACAAGGCTTTACTCTTTGCATAATGCCTTGTACCTTATGCTCACTGGAGGGCTATCCATGCTAGACAGATCGAAAGGTAGAGGTCTGACAAAAGTAGTTGAAACTGATCTATTCATCCGGCAGTACTGTAGGTTGAACAGATGCAGCATACTACAACGTTGCAGTCTACCACCATGAGTATTTGTCTGTAACTTATAGACCGCTACAGATGGGCAACCTCGTTACGTCCCAGTTTGTCGCATCTACTACTACTCTAATGGATCCAACGCATACTGGTAGCAGCACGCGGAGATGCAAGCCAGAACAGGTGAGAATGCAACTGTCTTCGTGCACCTCACTTACCGAGTATGGAACAATCACGAACTTGTTTTTCGTCTGAAAACTTGTGTTTACGAGTGCTTTATTCTCAGTGTCCTCCTGCATCCTACCGTTCAGAACCATCGTTTGCCTGCCGCAGCCGTAAACGTGGTCTGAGTTCATTCCACTTTCGTCGCATACTTTCTAATAACTTAGGTGTCTCGTGTGGCACGATCATGTACTCAACGTCTATTTGATGGAACTCACGGCGTCACCTAAATTTGCACCATTCAAGAAACATGGCGCCTTCTTTGGGAAAAGCAAGTGCAGATTCAAAACGGGCGAAACTTAGCAAAAGACCTCCTGTGCTGTTTTCTGCCAGTCGGATGTAATCTCACCAATTTTCTTAAACTCCCATAAACGCAAAATAATCAGCTTTCGCATCTCACAAGACGTGTGGCAGTTAACTAGCCTAAGGAAGAACGGGGTATGTTGAACCATTTTTTACATTTTTTGCCATTACTCTTTTGGTGTAGGCATTAGAAACCTGCGATTGGGACAATTTGTAGTGAAACCCATTTAACAGATTTACACGCCGGTTGTTTGACATAGCCTTTTATATTCTCAGCATAAATTGAAAACGAAAAACATCACTTTTGCGGTTCAACTTACCCCAAGCGTGTTGTAAGTTGAACCAGGTAGCGGGGAGAGTCGAACCAAAATGAAGATCTGCCACAAAAACGAACTAATGCAGAATGAAATGTCGGAACATTTGCACTTGCGTGAACGTATTCAAAAATAGTTATGCCCGTTGTAAACACATCTAACCATTGATGCATGAGGAAGTGACGGAGTAGGCCTAATTTCACTTGAGTAAATTTATCTGATTTTTGAAGTCCGTTGAAAATTCATGATTCTTTTGTGTTTTCGTCGTTCAAGTGACTTCTGGAAAAGGGAGTATCTTCACAATGTCACGTTTTGAGCACTCGTCACCAAACTTTAAAGTGACGGCCGGCCTTCCTGTTGTAGGGTCATTTCTTCCTCTTTTCAAAAATTTCCTTCGCATTCTCCAATTATGTCATCAATACTCCCAATGGGTGCAACATATGAAAGAGCTTTTTTTGCCAGCGAAGGTCACAGCAGGGGCAGATAAAGCCCGTATGGTTAGACGGGGGGGAGATTTTAGTGATATTTGGTTAGTCTAGTCTCGTTACTCTGTCACTACTGTAAGGGAGATGAAGTTTACATCACAGAAATTCAGTGACAAAACAGTGGACGGCAAAATGACCTTAAATTGTGAATGCGGATTTTCCGAATTGTACAAAATCATGATGAACAATTGTGACATTACTGAGAGCACCATAACCCTAAAGATGTTTCGCTACTGAGGCTTTTCGGTCAATGAATCGTTTTAAGTGTGACGATTAATTTTATATTGGCTTGCAGCTTTTCAAATTATAGTGCTTTTGCTGCAGCGTCTGAAACGGTGTCATAAAATCTTCCAAAACAAAAGCACCATTTGTCTTTTTTGTTATTAAAGGAGTTTTTATAATTGTAATGATTGAAAACAGCAGTAACTAAATTAAATAAACAACAATTAACGACTTGGATCAAGTGGCTTAAGTTGAATCATGGTTCAACTTGCACGACTTGAATAGTTCAACTTACCCCGAAGGAAAATTTCAACTTGGAAGTTAATTTATGTCAGAGCCTTAACGTCCTGCTGTACCAACAAAAGGTGATGAACTCTGATGGACCTACGCTCTGAAGAAATAACGACATCAAACAAATATACTTTTCTCACTATGAATTATGAAACAGCAAAGTACATTTCCAGTTTTTCACTTTAAGCTCACAAAAACACTTCGAACCTGGCGGCTTTCTGCACCAAATAACTTTGGATCTGAGTCATAAACCAAAATGCATTCCTAACAGGCTCCAAACAATAGGTGTCACGCATCAGTCACTTGATCGCTTCATTTCGCTAAAACAGGGGGTGGTTCAACTTACCCACCGTTTCAACATACACCGTTCTCCCCTACTGCTCTTGTTGCATGGCACAAAAATGAACTCTCAAAGATACCATAGCGAAAGGCATCGCTCCTATCACTGCTTTATGCGGGACAGACCATGACGATGAGACATGAAGACTTTACACTACTGTATAAACATATCTTTCTAAAATATGCGCATCACATATTTGGGTTTCTATGATTAGGGCAAGCCCTCAAATCAAAAAATAAATCGTCCCATTACTGAAGAGTTCCATTTTTATCCACAGTGGACACGGAAAACACATCTCAACATTGTCTTTCGAGGTCCGTGAGTGTTGCCGTGCTCATCGTCGTTTTTAAAGTGACAGGTCATAAAAGATTGATTAAAATTATTGTTAATGGTTAATACAGAGGAAACATCAATTATTTACGTTTTTGTTCAAACATGACCTGAATCATATCTTGTTTAGAAATCAACACTACTGCTGACTAATTTCAATACTATTATGACAGTACCGAACCAGAATAAAGCGTGCTGCACGTCTACTGAAACACATGGAAAAACGCATGTAAATGTCGAGTTCATGAGACTCTAAAGTAAAATGAATCAGCAATCACTATGCATGGAGCTTTGAAATAAATATTAACCATTACTTTGAGTGGGTGTGTTATTTTTCTCAATCTTTGCATAACGTGGCCACGAATTATGACGGACATTTTACCTAATTATTAAGTGTCTAAATAAATTTTAAAATGTTCCTATCATTCGTCGTCTAAGAAAAGTGTTGCTAAAAATTTCAGTGTTGCGGTAATTTGGAAGCTTATAAAATTGCTTTTAATTCTTATTTCCAATTCAGTCTTAATGCAGAAACAGTGTTCTTTCTGCGTTTTTCTTTTATCGTAAACGAGATATTCTTTCAAAATGAAATGCATTTACTTAAGCATCAATCGTTCGCTTGACAATTGTGACGTTTTAAAATGAACAACTTAGTGCAAGAGATTTTTTAAATTCCATGAAAATTTGACATATTTACAGTTCCATCAACACACATTTAACACATTTCCCTCTTGCTACAATTGTTGCATTCCTTTGCACGTGAGCGCCAAAATCATCAACACCCCACAGTTCCACAAATAATGTTGAATAAAGCGGGTTGAAGACAAAGCTTGTGTTTGCTGTTTGAGTGGGATGCGGATCATAAGAACATTTAATATTTCCGTATGAAGTTGCATCACGCTTGCAACCTTCATGTGGTGAAAAAACTGGGTAATTGTCCTTGTTGATTATCCAATGAACAGCATTCACCCTTACACCTAGCACGATTCTCATCAAAAGAAGTTGATCAAAACCAACAGACCACTCATCTGTACTCAGATTTGACGGGGGAGTACTTGTAATAGAAATATCTGAAATAAAATTAGGCGAGTGAACTGACACCACTTCAGGAAGACGACTTTATTCAAAGTTTAAGCGGTCCTAGAACAGACATAAATGCAAAAAAGTACCTTGAGCCAGTCGGATTGAGCTCAAGCAAGACGACTTGAGTGCCACACGAATGCTGAATTTGATTTTATACAGTGTTTTAATTGCGCTTTATAACTACAGTGGGCGTGTACAAGGTCTGGTATCATTTGACTCGGTTCGTTTTTGCGTTCTGAATAGTCTCTGCAGCTACAGTGCCAACTTACAAGGTCTGGGTAAAATCCGGCTGAGAGTCGCACTCCAGACATGCCAGCATCAATGCGACCGCCCTTACCACCAGGCCAAGGGCTGGTTACAAATGCTGACGAACACATTCACCGGTTGAAATTAAGGTTGTGACGTGGACATGAAGCCAGGAATTATACCTAGAGCGCAGGCACCTAATTAATTATTATTCCAGTGAAGAATGTCTTGTCGATGAATACGTGGCACAAAGTGAAACAATATTTTTTTATGTCAAAATATTCGTCTTTAAAATAACGTAGGGCAAAACGAAAATCTTGCATTGAATTTTCAATTAGAACGTACTTGGCCAACGAGTCGAAAAACTGGCTGTGCTTTCCCGATCGCTGCTTGTAGGCCAAATGTTTCTGGTAGCAGCATCTGCAAAAAACAATGCCGTGTGATTATACGGAATTTTATACAAACCTGACAATGGTATATAAACTGTTTATTTTTAGCATTTTCCAAAATTTCCCACAAACAATTACCGAGTTGCAATAAATGTTTCCACTTGCTTAAATTTATTTTATTTGTTTCTGCAAAGTGAGTCAAAGTTCCAATAAACCATCTGTTGCAAAACTATCAGCAAAAAATTATCTGTGATCAACTTAAGAGGAAATCGAATTTACATTGCAAGGTTTGATTTCCACCGATTTTGCTCTCTTGGAGGAAAAACTGATGACAACATATTGGTGGTAAGTTTCGCGTAAAATGTTGGTATTGAATTGAGAATAAAACGCTTGTGTAACGTTTCATTATAATTCATTTTTTTATCTCTTTGTTGAAATACATGAAGCCGATACCTCATTGCTTTGTCGACTACAGTTAGCTCAGTTTGATCACAGCAAACAAGCTGTATAAGCGCGTTGCAAAGGTTCTTGGCCTTGTGAATGGATGGTTGAAACTCATAAGGTACTTCTTTAAAATTGATGTACGATGGTATTATATGGTCCAACAAGGAAATCGTAAGCATGCCCCACAATACAGAAATTTACCTTTTGCACATATGTTTGGTTTCATCTAACTTAAATATTGCCAAACTCATTATGCAGCGAAAACGCTTTCCTTCAAATGCCGCACACGTATCTATTTACTTTTATTACAAGCAAAATTGATTTAGATCAAAACACTACTTCATGTCCATATAGATTCTACACAAGGTATGTCTAGGCGGTGGTACTAGAAATTGCATTCAGTAATCGTTGCGACAATAACTGCAGTACGTTGAGCAACCAACTTATTTAACATCTGAGACTTTCAAAATGAACATACGAACATTGTATCACCTAATATTCAACGAATCGTTGCTCAATCAATCATTTTTATTGATAAGGTAAAAACAATTTAGCTGTAAGTATAAACGTTGAACTATGGTAGTTGTTAACGGAATGAAATTATTTCACTAACATTTCATTAGAAATTGGTGCAGTCTCACATCAAAACAAACAAACGCGAACGTTGAAGTTGCTTCGTAATTTTCAAATTCGTTGTTTCTTTTGAAATTATTTCTGGAGAGATGTAAAATGGAGAAAGAAGGCTAGTTTAATAAATATAGAACGGGAGCATTTTGTGTATTAGCCAAATGTTAGCAAAGTTCCAATTGCCACGAATTGAAATATGAAACCTTTCAACATGATGTTTTCAACTAAATCAGGTAATTGAGAGATCCTTGGACGCAGCAATCTACTTACTCTCCACTTCAAAAAATATGTTGAACAGTATTGCAATTCTGATAAGAGTAAACAAAATCCGACATTCAGGCTTTGTCATGATTTGAAGCATTTAAATATTGCTTTCGTGTCTGAAACAAAACATGAAACAATTACAGAACTTGGCAGAAAGCTCATGACACACGTTACGAGAAGAATAAAGTGTTTGTACAGAAACGAGAAACATTGTTGTGTTTATCTTTTAGATCTCATAATATTTCCTATTGTTTTCAACATTGTGATGGTTCCCTAGCTGCGTTCGTCGAGAATGCTAATGCATCGAGTTGAAAAAAATTGCGTCATTAAAAACGATGGAGGTACTTACGAAGGTGTCCCATGTAGTTTTGACTCAAGCAAACATTTAAAGTAGCAAGCAAAATTTTGAAACTTATCAAATATTTTTTTACAAACATCTAATCAATTTGATGGTGATGGCTGTTCCCTTCATGAACCTACAATGAATAATAATATATTCCACCAAAGACGAACTCCAGGAAATCAGAAAGCAAACTTCTAAAACCTACTGTAATTGGAATAGGCCTACAGTGAAAACGAATGTCTAAATCAGGGATGTCCAATTGGCGTGGGCCAAATCCAGCCCATCATGCCCCGTCTTGTGGCCCACGTCATGCCAGATTTTGCTTGCGTTAGGTCTGACAGAGTTACGCTTGTTATGCGTCATAGCAGAGTTACGTTTTTGTTTATATTCATAAAGCGACATTACGATTTACGATGATAATTAAGGTAAACCAAGGGTAACAACTTCTTCAGTTCAAAGCCATGAGTTTATGCAAATTCCATGTGGATTCGAAGAATTTCTAACGCTTTCAAACAAGGATTTTGTGCTTTAAAAGATTTAGAAACTGATTTTGCTATTTTCACTAATCATTTTTTTGTCATTGCAGAAGAGGTGCCACAAACACATCAAATGGAACTAAATGAGATTTACAGTGCAACAGCGCCCTTAAGCTAATTTTAAAATGATGACATTGAAACGTTTTATCAATACGTTGGACCAGCATCGAAGATGATGTCAGTGTTCGCTAGTACAGTAGTACTTAGGTCTGCGAACAACTTTTTGATGAACTTAAAAAAGTCTCTAACAAGTCCGATTTCAGTTGATGGATGCGCATTTCAACTCACTGTTATAAGTTGCCATTGCGCAATCTTTGGTACCAGATATTAACATGCCTGTAAGTGCCAAAGTATGTCAAGTTTCTTCGAGTCGCAGTACTATGAATAAATACCAATTGAAATGTCGATTGTATCATTACGTACAAAATCGCCTGGCGGCGTACAATCAAAATGCGTAAATATGACCCACAGCACCAAATGAGTTTGACACCTCTGGTCCATATCATGGTGATTCAAATTAGGTAGGTTTTCATTGTTATTTAGTAGCACCAGTAAACGCAAAGGGAAGAACAAGTAATTTTTGTAAACAATAACTTGTCCGAATATCAGAACAAACAGTACAGTCTTTCGGCGAATATTTTATTAATTAGGCGACGTGGCCCACATATTCAAGTACAGTAGACTTCCTCAGAACAATGTTTTAACCAAGGCTGTGGACTCGGAGCCCGGAACCGGACCCCATGCAATTTAAGATGGTGGAGCCGGAGCCTGAAATTCGGGTTCCGGTTCAAGCGAGTAATACAAACGGAGGCGAATTTTCATTTTCAGGGCCCTAGGCTATATTAAATTGGAGGCCCTTATGGAAGAGATGTCATGCAAATTAGCACTACACGTGCTGGTTGCTATCATTGAACAAGTTATTCCATTTTATGAACATATTACTTTATTCTCAATTCCCTCGATGTCAGGAACACAAACAGTCACAATGACACTAGCGAAACGGCAACGGTGAAGTTATATGACCAGTTTGACCACACTTCCATTACATATTTATTGAGTGCCTTACTGGTCTCGTGAATCTGAAAAATGAATTCAGGCATTTTGTTCCACACATTATACGTAACAATAACCAATTCTCAACGCAATAACAAGGAGAATGCTCATCGTCATTGACTTCAATCCTTCACGATCATTCTTCTATGTACCTTACTACAGAGCACAACAGGGCCGGATTAAATGAACGCGAGGTCCCGGGCAAAGTCCTGACCGCAAGGCCCCCAAAACGCTTGGCACAACTGTATAGCTTTTCACATTCCCTCGTTTCAACTTTACAGAAGCACCGGTCAAAAATCTCAAAACTGATACGAGTTGGCAGCACTTCAGACACAACTGTTGGTGACCGTGTACGGCGCTTCGTAAGTGGTTATTTTGCTCAAACAGAAAGTTGGATCACAAAAATGAGAAACCGCACTGTGCTATAAATGTACTGTATTTTATAATTGGGATTTCGTTATGAACTGTGAAAATCGAGAGTTAATCTGGTCAAAAGTCTAAAAATTCACGTGTTTTATCAACATCACAAACAGCAAAATGTACAAAATTAGTGGTCGAAAATCAGTACGGTCTGCCATACCTTGCTGAGTTTGTTTTTGGCCCGCGACTAGGGAAAGGTTGCTGACCCCTGTTCTAAACGAAATATCACGCAAAAGGAACTTGAACCGTAGTACATGAGTGAAGCTTTGCGATAGGAGCTGTACAATAGTTACAACTTTAAACTGATCCATGATCTAGTGCAGGGGACGCCAAAATTTTTTTGGCTTGATCCCAAAAATATTTCTAAAATCTCGCAACCCAAACATTTCGTGAGCATATGATTTTGTGGAAAATTCTTTATAATTCAATATCAAAACTACTATTGACCGTAGCAATTTTCTTGCACTAAATTGTATGAAACTTAGCACATAAATGAGTAGGCTAAATCAGCGGTCCCCAAACTTTTTGGTTGCTGGGCCAAATTCGTGATCTTATCAGCGTTCACGGGCCGGGCTATTTTGCGTATTGAAAAAACAAAAACAGCAGGCATAACATTAATCACGTGTGCGTGTATTGCTATTTATTTTCCTTTCTCGGTAACATGTTTGCAATGTGACTTATGAAACTGCTTTATTTTTGCATGATAGTTGTAATATTTGGTTCCACGCTTAGTGCTGCCGCAATACGGAGAGTACCACGCAGATCTTTTCAAAACTGCCAGGTAACGCTTACGCTTTAAACTCCAAATGCCTAACAAAATTTACAGATTTCGCAGCACTTATGCAAGCTAAGGTAAAGCCTACGCCAATCTGAGCGCAAAGGCCGCAACCAGCTGATATTTTCGGAGGGAAGGGGCAAAATTATTGTAACTTGTTACAATAATAATTGCAAAATTATTGTATCAAAATTATTGTAAAGGGCAAAATTATTGAAACAAAATTGATGTAACAAAATGAATCAAGTGTAGTGCTGTATCGACAAAAATGGCCGCAACCAGTTGATATTTTCGGAGGGAAGGGGCAAATTATTGCATCAAAATTATTGTAAGGGGCAAAATTATTGTAACAAACAAACTTGTTTTCGAAAAATTATTTTTTCGTGGGGAAATTGCCTAGTTGCCCCTTCCTGGTTGTGGTCCTGCTAGGCGTCAAGCGCATGTTAAATATTAAGGTGCTGGTGCGCGCTAATGACCTGCGCCGGGTGGGTTAACCCGCTTACGGCACCCGCAGTTGCGGGACGGATGCGGGTTGAACATGGCGGATTCGGCGACATGAGCAAGAAGAGCGACAGAGAGCAACGTATCAACATTTTCCAGTGGTGGTGAGACCACAGATTAAAGTTTGCAGCTCTCAGTGGTCTTGCAACAAATACGTTTTGGTTGGTGACAAACAACGCTGGTAGTGAACGAGTGTTTTGCATGGCTGGGCATGTGGTCAATAACAGAAGAGCAAATATATAGAGTTCGTCAGTGAACGACATACTCTTTTTCAACCGTGCTTTAATGCTAAAAAGAAACGCTCAAGGTTGACAAAAAGTTTCACATTTTTACTTTACAGTGTTTTTTTATGAAATTCTGTTGGCATAGAAATGAACCACTGAATAAATTTCCACAACCGATTAAACGCGTTGCATGAGATTTTAGTGTTATTTAGACGCACAATGGTAGGTACGGGGCAGTAATAGTGTGAGTGGGGCTGGTGCGGGTGCGCGGGGTAGATGCAAAGTCTGCTGGTTAGACGTTTGTAGGTATGGGAGCGCTACCGGATTTTTCAGTCTTGCCGGTGCGGGCCAGTTTAAGATGTGTGGGGCAGAAGCGGGCAAAAATTTAACCTGCGCAGGACTCTAGTGCGCACAAACTTCCAACGGAAAAGCAGCTATGACATAACAATTGTCTGTTTTCACGTTTACTTGTCTGTGTTCTTCGCAAAGTATAACATTACAAATGAATAGCATAAGACCTAGGTCCTAAGTAAATTACTTTTATGTCATACATTGTAAATTGGCTAAACTCCAAAAGTTTTTAGTTGAGCTTTTGATTGAAGCGGAAAGGTGAGTTTATTTTCATTTTTAAAGTCGATATAAAAAAAGATTCTAAATTAGAGCAAATGAATTTTACTTTTCGTGTAATTACATCTCACATTAATTTATTCACACGAAATTTTTGCAATACTAAAAGCTACTAGGAAAGATCGCGGGCCGGGTTGAAACCCTTCGCGGGCCTGATTTGGCCCGGGGGCAGGCTGGGCTAAATGATAACATTTATTCGGTTTAACGAGAATGGCAAATATAACATGTAAATTTGAATTATTTCACGAACCTCTGATCTATAGTGGATAACAGCGTTTTAATCTAGGACTGATACCCTCACGATCACGACAACCACTTCGCAGCTAACTGTTACGTCAGCGCATTATACGGCAATTGCAAAGGCGTTAGTGCGACGAATACTTAATAATGAGCTTATTGAAGTGACCCTGGTTTCTTTCACTCTGCCAATGTGTACTTTAAAAAAAAAAGTCAGCTACGAAAAGTTTCATGACGCCGCATTTTTTCGCACGCGAAATTGTTGATGATTGTTTTCAGGTCAGTATCTAGAAGAATCTCAGGCTCCATGCTACGTCTTTATCATTAAGGCTTAGCTCTGATTTCTCAGTGAGCACAAAGTGCAAAGCTATAATTGCTGTGGCCAGTTTTCGTAATTCATCTTCTCAGATTTTAAGCCTGCGTGGTGTTCCAACTTAAGTAAGTTGTCCTACAGTCTTGTCAACATATAGTTCTATTTCTCATTGCTTGAAGTAGTTTTGCGAGAGTGTCTAACTTTCTTATTTTTTTCACCGCTCATGTTGTTTTGGCGTTGATTTATTCTTAAATTATGACTTGTTTGTAGAAATTGGTCAAAAATGAATATTAGGCAGTTTATGAAAAGAAAAGGCATTTCTGATAGCTGAAATTCAGAAAATATTTCTGACAAAAGATTGAGAATTGAGGTTCAACCACCACAAACTAATGGGCTAGAAAGGGTAAAGCGTTTTGTGAACGTCCACTACATTGCATCATCAGCAACCTGAAAAGGATAAGCAAAATTTTGCGTTGTCTTCATAGAAAACATTGCTGCGGACGCCCATGGAAGCATTAATTTCGATCTAATTATTTGGTTATAAAACGGAGCGCTGTTTGGTTCAACTCTTTTCAGCCACTCAAAAACGATAAGTGCCAAAGTTGTCAGATCAAAAAGCTCTACAATTTTGACGCGTGATGAACAGCCTAAAAACATGAAAATCCGGTAAAAGGAATGTTTTGACATTAAAGCGCGAGGTGTTGAATGTCAAGAATATTATCTTACTGGATGAGGAGCCCTCAACACAATCATCCTTCATTTCATAAAGGTAACGCTAGCACTAGCAAGGAAGACTGAAAACTTTATGTTGATACATTACAATACCAGGTGTGAATAAATGAAACTAAGCATGGTTTTTAATCTGTAGATATTGAAAAGAAATTACAAAAGTGGCATTTGTTATGAAAAAACATTATTCTGACTTGGGTAATTGGAAACTAGCTTAAGATTTTTCATTATTTTGCAAAAACAAGTATTTTATTTTGTGCAAATTTGCAAAAATTAATTTGAGATTGCAAACACGAGAACTGAAATTTTGAATAGACTTGAATGCGAACTCTGTAAATAATACCATGAAAACTATGACTACGTATTTAACAATTTATTATGTTGATCGACTGATATGAACCGGATAATTTGTATACTGTGTTCAGCACGCTACACTAACAATTTGTAGGCTGGGTTCGATTCCCGGTCGCACCGTGCCGAAAGCTTAAATGAAGGTACTGGCAGTCTGATCGGTTTCTTGCTAAGTGGGTGGTTGTAATGAAAAATGTTCACGTGCGTTATTGCCATTCATTTCTTACTGACATTTACTACGAAACGTATTCGCTTGGTTTTGGTATTAGCAAATGGAAAAGAGCGCCATTGACGATACAGCACACTCCAGAGGGATTACAAAGTAGGTACTTAATATTGGACCACCGATATGTTTTAACAACTCTCAATCTCGCACTTCAACAAGCTTGAAGAGTTAAACAAAAATCGTTACATTTCTTTAACTTTCAGAAATACTTTTTGAGTTATTTGACTGCGCAACTTTTTGCAGTTGGTAGAGCTGTGCAAGAGTGAGCTACCTTCTATGGAGTTACAGCTATAAACAACGCTTCATGTTTAAAAACGGTGTTCGTGTTTTTGGAAGTTTCAAACGCTTCTCTCCCCGAGTTTAAGTCGTTATGAACCAAGTTATGAACGCAATGCGCTTCTGTGCTTGACCCACGGGCGCAGTTAGGTAGGGGACACGGCGGACGTGTCCCGCTCACATTTTTTCAGACGGTGGGGATATAATATACCATGACACTCCCACATTTTTCTCTTTTGGTTTTGTATTTGAAGAGATTTCATAAATACAGTAAAATTGACGTTTATCTGGTTTTGGGCTAAGGGCTTTGGATGTTAGTTGTTACCATGGGCGTCCGGAGGAGGGGGAAAACGGGCATTCCCCCCCAACGGGCATTTCCCCCCCCCTCCCCCGGGGCAAACGGGCATTTCCTCCCCCTTGGAAATTGAGACGAAGAACCAAAAATTTCTAGAACACTTTAAGTTAGCAGCTTAGTTCCGATTAATTCATTTAAGTGTTGCAATGACATTTTGTTTGCCGGTGTGACACTGCCACTGCCACAGAGCCAGGTTCACTGTTCTCAGCGCCGGCGCTACCATTAGACGAAGTAGGCGACTGCCTAGGGCATTTGGCCAAACGGGGTGCCAAAAATACATTTGTGTGTTTCAGAAATTGACGAACGTACACCAAAAAAAGAAAGTGAAAATGATGAAAGTGAGTGAAACACACGACCATGCAGTTTATGAGAAGATAAAGGTACTACACTGTTTCAGGTTTGCTGCAGAAGGGTTAATATTTTTCCTTTCAGTTTCACATACACTAAGCACGCTATGTCGCAATTTGGTGAACATTTTATTCATGTAATAAACTTTTCTAATGTACAAATCATCCTTCGTATTTATGTGATGAGTACAGTAAGGATCTTTGTATAGGAGGGTGGGTGCTAGGAAGGATCTTGATGAGGGTGCTCACAAGTCTATCAATGGACTCCTGTCCACACCAGCAGAGCATGCCCTCCAGGCCATAATTTGTCCAAAGTACTGCAAAACTGTAAGGATAACATCCCCGTTCTTTTTATTTCTTGATTCTTGGTTTTTCCCGGCTGCGCCGCTTTTACCCGAGTAGGTTTATTTCGAAGCCTTCACTAAATCATGTTTTAGTCATCAACTGTAGCCAGATTAAGAAACGCTGCCAAATTTCCAGTATTATTGGCGTTAGTAGCTTACCTAACCACCTTATAAGAACATAATATTTCTAGAACTTAATTCCGATTATTTGCTTCAGTTTATTTACCGGTATGACACTCACACTACACAAGAGCCAGATTCACAGTTTTGGTGTCATGCAGTGATGATCTTACAGTTCACTCATGTCCGCTTCTTTGTTTGCCAAAGGCCGATTGAGAAACTTGCAAGCGGATTGTTCGACGTTTGGTCTTTATTGCGTTTAATATAACATGGCAACAAATCGTCACAAGTACGTATCAAGTTGTGCTAGTAAGTGTTTAGCCGCATTTGACTGTTGAACGCAGTCATATTGGCAGGTAATACAGGGAGACAGTGACTGCTGATAGCGGTAAGCCACGCAGTTCCGCACTGTTTGAAAATAAGCATGCGCGAGTCTGTAACAATGCTTTCGCAGCTTTGAATAAAACCATCGTTGGTGTCAGACTGCGAGTGTGACCAATGTGCTTGAGTGAATAGCTACCAAAGTAAACTTATGCAGGCTTCTTTTCACACAGTATACAACTACTGTACGTGCACTTAATTGTTGGAATAAGTCCATGCAGGCTTGTGGGAACATGGCATAATCGTTAAGGTTCAGTTCTGGTTTCTGCGTGCGTTCACACTCCAGACGTTTGTAGCTTTTGTTTCGAAGTGACGCAGATAAGTCTTGCTACAGGTAAACTAAAGTTAAAATTTGTGATTTTGTTGAAGACCATGGCAATGCTTCTTTGAAAAGGTATACCCTGCTTGCAAAATCTGTAGTCTATTGTGTAAATTATCGTAATGTAGCCTACCTGCCAATTGCTGCCAACGAAGCGCATTTTTCTAACTGTTGCCGCAACACGGGTCATTTTTTGCGGTGTAGAACGGGTAAAACGTTTTGTGAATGTCCATTTGCATTGCATCATCAGCAACCAGTTCTGTATACTGACAACACTAGTTGCGTTTTTCTTGTTTGCTCAATTTTCGGTGTGCTAACCTGTGCAAAGGGTTGAAGCCATTCACAACAAACAGATTGTGCAAGTACCAAGGAAATTTTGTCAGCTTCTTTACTTTCGATCAAACTCTATGTTGAGCTCGGGCAATATACTTTATCCATAAAAAACGAGCTCCACACTATTCTCAAAACGTCGCGACTAGAATCGTGATAGTTTGCTAATTAACCTGATATTGAAATTGCCAAACGGATCCAGGTTTGTCGACAAAGTTTGATGATGACATAGGAAACTTGTCACATTTCTTCGCTGCCAATTGCGTTTGCATCAGGTGCGTGTAAAACTCTGGTGATGCCCTGGTCAAATGCTTGATTGCATGCTCTCATCAAAAATTCTAGTCAAAGACTAGTGTTGACAAAAAATGCATTTCGAAAAATTAAATTAAACATTTTTCAAGGAGAAGGCTGCTTTTTGTTTTTAATACGTTGATCTTTAATAATTAGTTTCATTCCGTGGGCCTGAGGCATATGTTTATAAGCAAAATTCTTCTCGTAATATGTATACATTGAGCGCCTAGATATTGCATTTATGTATGCAAATATGTATCAGATAGACCCACTGGTAAGTTACAGAAGCACTAGTTACGCATGATAAGAGACAGAGTTTTCTATTTATTATTATAAGTAGTAACTGAAATTGTACAAGCATGCAGTTTGATGCATTGCTGCCCTTTGTGCTTTCTGAACTGCAAATAAATTGCCAAGGATATTTTTAGTAGAAAACAGATGAACAAGTAACTTAATTTATTCAAATACAAAAAACATCAACAATTCAATTACATCCTTACACTTTTAAATATTCCTCTTTTCCAAATGAACTCTCCTATCGGAAATATACCCACTAACTCATTTCTTACATCGACTGAAAGGAATTCTAATTCATTGCTGATTAAAGCCAAGATCTTTTTTACAAGAATTCACAGCGATTAATCTATTGTTAAACAAATGGCGAAAACAATGCATAGAATACTTTGCAACAACATTTTGCTGCCACACGTGCATTCCCAAGTTTTAACATCCCAGATAATCGAGATATATTTTAAAGATTACAAGTGTCAGATGCAGTGGCGTACGCAGAGAGTTTCATGGGGGGGGTTCATTCAAAGGCATATGGTAGATTGGTGGTGATTTGTATTTGGTGTGCGGCGTTTGTGACGTCACAAATCGGCGTCATATTCATGTTACGAAACCAACGTTTTCGCGAAATTTATTGATACAATATGCATAACCTTCTGCACCTACTCCCTTTATTTAATGTGTCGTTGCACTGAATATGAACTATTAGCGCTCCAGGTTATGATATCGGAGGAAAATAAACTCAACGCTGTAACACAGCAGTTCATAATAGCAAAAATATCAGGCTGCGCGTTAAAAAACACACTCATCACTATGTCAGTGCAGTTTACAACTGCAAAATCAAGCTGCGCTAATGTCTTGTCGAATACGAGCAGTGGAACATAGAAAGTGTGCGGCTGGACTGTCTAACGCACTGGTTTCCAAGATCGAATCTTCCTAAACTACACAAGAATTGAGAATACACATAAAGTACGCAAGAAAACTTTCAATTTTTTGTTATGTATCGAAGTCCAGCAATTGTTTAGTTTTGCTTTTTTCACTGCTGAGACGTTATCAAATGCCCGAATGCTTCTATGTTAAAACCTGCTGTTTTTCAGCTCGTGAAACAGTTTTATCATGCTACAGAAACTGGTAATGTAGCCAATGCGGTCAGCACTTGCGCTGCTCAGGCATAGCAGACAAAATAAAGACAAGTGTTTCGGATAAAGTGAACTATCGCAGAACACAATCTTAAACATGCGTAGTGGACAAAAGGTCTGCAAAAAGTGGTGAGATGGTTTCTGGATGCAGACGATAACCCAATGGACAATAGACAATGGTTTATTGTTTCATATGACTCAGCCAAAAAAACAGGAGTACTGCAAGAAGCCATTGCACTGAGCAAACCAACCATAATAGTAAACATTAGAGCAAATGAAAATGCAATGACGCAATGGATAGGATTGGTGAGGGACCACGGCGGTCATCTAGTCAACCAACCCTGTTTTTCAGTTATTGAGAAGTTTTGTAAAACAACATTTGAGTGAAATAAGCCCAATTGGGAAAACAAACAAACACAGAAAATGGTAAAGAACATGTACAAATGAAAGGGCATGCCTATGTACACAGATGAGTGGATCAAATTTAATTGAAAGAATGTCGTGTGGTTAATAGTATGTTTAAACAAAATACAAAAAAAGGAACAAAAACAAATCAATGAGGCACAGAAGACAAAAATAAACGAAAAAACAATGGAGTGTGCTTTCATGCTGAAAAGAACGGGATGTGTACAGGGGAAAAAACTGCGAAAAGAAAATATACACACAAAATACACAGAATTACAAAATACAGAATTTACAGAATTTGGTTCTGGATAAGTGAAACGTTGCAAAAGTTCACAATTGTGTGTCTTTATCATGTAGGAGGTCTTTCTTCAGTTTTCATTTAAAGGTAAACGTGGTTCAAGACTTAATATCATTTGGTATTGAAGACCACACTTTTGGGCCAACAAATGTGGGGGAACATTTTCCTGAGGAAGAGTTAACTCTAGGTAAAAATAGGTTGTTAGAGGTTGCTAGTCTTGTGGAATGAAAATGAACTGAGCTGATTGGAATGAAATATTAATCAAAGTGGTTTGGAAGCAGTTTGTTGTGATAAGAGTGCATGAATTTGCCTACTGATAAAGTATAAATTTTGGGAAGGCTTAAGATGTTTAAGAGTTGGAAAGGTTCTAGAGATTTCGTGTTGGTTTATGAAAGAATACTGAAATGAAAGAATACTGAATGAACTTCCAAGTAACCAAAGTAAACTTTTCAATTTTTCTCGTAGATTATTTGGATTAAACAATCACGAATGTGCCAATCACAATCTTTCAGTGAATGCCAACGTTTCTGA
>Ga0210059_1006430_pt1 | contig 18831 bp, 9 predicted proteins | sample Ectturendosymbi2_FD_188042 | JGI IMG/M metagenome (GOLD analysis project Ga0210059, IMG submission 188042) | Ecteinascidia turbinata endosymbiont from Florida, USA - Sample 2 (SPAdes) (version 2) | ecosystem: Host-associated > Tunicates > Ascidians > Unclassified | place: Key West, Florida... | reverse complement strand
AACCTGCAGAGCAATTATTAATGATACTCAAGCAACATCGGAATATACAGTTTGTATTCTTGTGTCTCTTTTGAATCACGACAATGTTTCAAACGAATACTTTATTTAAAACAAATAAATGTCATCATGGGGGGCCCGGGGCAATTGCCCCCCCCTTAATCCGGCCCTGCTTCTCACCCTACCCAGATACACTTACCTAAACACGAATTCCTAAGCCCAAAAAATCACTTTTATCAGCGTATTTGATATGTAGACTATTACTCTGTGCATGCGTGCATGGTGTGAAGTCAGAAATTTCGCTTGACACCGGGAAGTACTATCGTGCTTGGTTGACGTATTTAATATTTGACTGCAGGTATGTTGAAAATAAAGAAATAACTATTGACGTGCTGATTTTTCTCGCTCGCTTATGAACTTAAACTGCATCAACATAAAACGAAAACTTTAATGTTGATATTTTTAAACTGCGAAAGCATCACCATTAAATTTTCGTTTTCAATGCGCCATAACCATTTAAGAGTTCAATGCGCCATAACCTCTCGGCTGTAGCTTGCCACACTGAGTGAGTTGGTCATGTGACCAACTTATTCCATGGGGAAACAACAGCAAAGACCTCGGAGTAAGATATTTTGTCATTCTGCCGTTGCCGAACATGACAAACCAACCAAACAAAGCAAAATTGAAAATCCTACGTAAAAAATTACACGTAACCTTTAAATTTTTGACCAAAGGTTTCAAGAATCAAAATCCTACAGACTTGAGAAGAAACGAACGTTTGCAACTTTTTTTTAACAGACTTTAAATGCAGACATCTTGTTTTCCTGTTGGAAGACTGACTACAGTCTTTTTCCAAATAAAGGTAAAGGCGGCTTTTTTCCCACACGGATCTCAGGAAACAAGTACGAAAAAACAACCCTTGCTCAAAAGCGAGGTTTCGTAGCTTATTCAGCATCAGTCGTAAGCCGCCGTCGATGCAAGTTCCGCAACACCTTTACGCGCACAGGGTCAAAGCTGCTTGGCCTTGAAATACGCGCATGAGTGGGAGGCGAACGTCACTCGATCGCAACAGTGGCAATAAACAATGCGCGGGAAAAATCGACCACGCGTTGTGAGAGGCACCTCAATCTTGAGAAAAACACGACTTGAAAAAGAAAGTATTGTTAGGATGAACAAACCGTTGCCGTGGACACACCAAGATGTGAAAAAAGGTGAGGTATGTGAAAGGACAACTGATTCATGCAGTTGCAATGTAAATCCGCAAACGCAGAAATCCGCCGAAGTGCAGATCGAACTCAGTTGTCATTTTCAGCGTGGCGCTGATCTTCAAGCAAGCCTCGTATCATCATGAAATGGAGTCGAGATGAAATCCTCAAGGCGAGAGTCAGTCTAAATAACCTACGCTGACTGATACGACTTCCGACACTGGTGCCCTGTCCAGCGAACAGTATAGTCGGTGTTGATGTGACCTATTTTTTGTGTTCTTACCAACGCCTTGGTTTTAGAACAGTTAATCTGAAGTGGTCCAGATGGATCACCGGCGGTCCACAGAGAGTTCCATAAATCCTTGATAAAACCTTTCTGAAAATTGTAACCTCCACTGTGTAATAGTTGTCCATGTGGTGTCAGCACAGCAAAGTGGTCCATCGGATATTCTTTTAAAAAGATGGTCCATGGGCCAAAAAAGGTTGAGAACCAACTTTAGAACGAAGAAATGGTTTTGTTGGACTTCAGTACAGTGGTGGTATGTGGAATGCTGATCGATGCGTTTGAACACGCAATCGCTGATGCGTGTCTTCTTATTTTCACCCATGTCTCATCATATTTAATCGTTCAAGACCAGAGGTTCTTAAGCTTTTTCAGTCATGCCTTCTTTGACGTTTGTCACTGATCTTCGCGTTCGCGCCTCACCAAACCTCCAAAACACAAAAAGCCGAACAACAATTTAACCTCAAATCCAAAAAAAAACACAACAACAATTTAATTTCGTCTCTCAGCAAAAATCAGGAAGGTATAGGAGGTACGGTACTGATGACCAAGTGGCAGTGAATCGCGTCAGTGCTTTAAGTTTGTGCAAAAACGTTTTATCGTGAATCTTCAGTGCGCCACAGTGGAAACGTGCGAGTGGAAGGCCAACTATTAGCTTTTGTTCGTTGACTCGCTATGTCTTGCTCCTTGCTTGGCGTTTTCGGAACGGTATTGCAACATATATTTGATTGGTGTTGGCTGCGTGGAGCAAACCTGTGAAAAGAAGTCAACAAACGAAAGGCGAGGCATGTCTGTCAAGAAACTCGTTTGAGTGGATCGCGAATAAACAGTGAAGCGCTGGAGCAGTTTGACAAGTTTCGACAGCTGGGAAGGGCGCATCTATGAGTGACAGAATACAACACATCAACGAAATCTAAGCCGGAAGGAAAAATACAATCACAGCTAACTTGAAAGGTACGCGGTCGAAGCCAGAGCTTCACTCAGCCAGCGCAAAGCACCGTTTTAAAATAGGTCTTCGTTCGATCTTCGCTCTTAAGCACATGATATCAGGATAATGAACGAAAGAACGAACGAGGAGTATAAGGAAATAGGTGAAGAAATTGCACGCGTCGCTATGGCCCTTAGCAGAGACATGTGTTAGTCTATCAGACTCAAACCACTTTTCCTCCACTGACCGAGGACGAGATGGGATCTTGACCCCACAGACTTCGTCACACCTTGGTGTTCCACTGAAAGAAAGAGGTGGCGGAAGTCACTGAAAATGGGAAAATGGGGAGGTGTTTTGTCACTTCCTAACGCTGCTGCCACAGAGACCTTCTCTAGAGACTTCAAACTACAGGAACAAATGCGGATTCAGAGAAGGGTTGGATGAAGGTAGAACTCAATAGAAAACAACTTGAAATAGAGCAAAAGCAACAACTTATTTTTGGCAAAAGAAATCCTAGTGTGACAATCAAAATATAGTTAAAAGAACCCTAGAAAGTTTTGTAATATCTACAGCCATGCATGGGCTTCTAAATGAAGGAACAAATACAAAAAAGCATTTGAACTGTGGCCGCACAAAAATCTGCTGACAATGTTTGGAAGGAAACTTAAAGTCTCTCTTCACACGACCAAAAAGATTTTGAACTTCCAGACTGGTGCACCACGAGCGAAAGGCAGCGTGTCGTTCCTTGAAGTGCCGTGTTCCGGCGCCAGCACAGTCAACCAGCTCCATGCAGAGCGAATCACGAGAGCTCGACGTCGTTCGACCAATGACTCCAAAACACTAAGTGTGGCCCAACTGCTTACGCAGGTATTTACAGACTACGCTTTGAAACTGCTGTAGAACAGGTCATTTCTGCTTCAAAAGAGTTTCTACCAACTTAAACAGAAAAAGTTTAAGTATAGTTGCTTTGTGTCCCAAGTTACAAGGAGTCACGAATGGTCTCCGGGCGTCCATCTTCGCTAACCATGCGCCACAGGTCGCCTACTTAATATATTTGCTGTACAATAGTGACATGTAATTCCAGGGTCGATGTAACTGGACCTAACCCAAAAAAACACCCGTTTTTAAAAAAAACACACATACCAAACAATCAAACCCACTCTTTACTTTTGCTTTGAAAAATCTACTATGAACTAAAAAGTACAATAAGCAGCACACTTGTACAGGTAACTGTAATTTTTTTTAAATCAAACAAAATGAATAGCATTGAAATTTGAAGGACTTGAGAAAAAGAGAACAATAATTCGAACAGTTTGAGTAAAATCTACTGGCTATCTTCTTCAGCTCTGTAAAATCAGTATATTTTTACCAATTTTTCCGCTTTCTCTGCATCCGAACTCTTTCCGATGTTGGACCATTCCAAACCATATGTTGAAAAAATACACCATACAGATGCTGAACTAGCAGGGCATGCACATAAACTTGACATGAAACTGCAAGGTAGTGTGGGAATGGGTTTTCTGTGCGCGTGCTTACCAAGCTTTACCACTAGGAGTGAACTGACCAACAACGCTTTGCGAAAACAAAGATGGGGTTCATTTCTTCACCCTAAATTTTGAATGCCGCAATAGGTGCAACAAGTTATTATTGTGTAATTTTGAAAATGGTGATAATGCATGAGATGCATCAAAAACATTTCAGAATGGGATTTTTGTGTTTCTCTTAAAAGAACAAAAACTTGTATCTTTTCAAAAAAAAACCCAAAAAAAACTGTATTTGAAAAACAGGTGGGCTGGTTTCTTTTGAAAACAAAACAGGTTTTTCTCAACCCTGAGTCATTTACAGCTCCATGCGTGAAGCTTTCCAACCACTGACGAAGAACACGAAGGAAAGCCACAAGTGCCATTTTTGCAGATCTTTCTTCAACAAAAGCCCAACCGTGTATTGAACCCAGTCTCACAACTTGAGAAGAGTGTGCTCTGACACCCAGCCACAGAGACTGCTGCAGTAAACATTTTCAAACACTTTTGTGTAAGACTCTTACTGTTTTCGGAAGATTTATTTCCAAAAACCTAACAACACGTTCAATTGCAAAGTCTTTTCACATCTTACTCTCGAAATGTTGACATCGTCATAATCACTGAGCAGAACATCGCAAGGTGAAAGTTTGGATAACATGCCACAAACCAGAAGAGCGTATACGTCACTTACATCTCTGACAGCATTCGAATCAGAAACGCAGGAAAATGTTATATCGCACTGTTGCACGACGTCTGCGGGTGAAGCTCCTTCCTTGGCTCCCATCGCAAGCAACTGTTTGCACCTATGAAGACACTTGCAGTGAGCCGATCGATCTTTGTTCACATACTTCTAACAGGCCAGCATGATGGTGAGATAATGCACTTAAGTTAAACTATTCAATTAGAAATCTTAAATAGCAGTTGTAAACAATAAAAACGACATTCAGTTGTACGGTTAGTGTTTGTTTCACAAAAAACAACAATAACGATATCACAGTGCTAGGCGTGCTGCAAGTTACTGCAGTATTGAATTCAATACGCTGAGATGCATTTTCTTACTTGACTGGATTTCTGTTCCAAACAGTCACGTCATGGCCTGTCCGGACCAAGTTCATCGCCATTGGAACACCCATAATACCAAGACCAAGAAAACCAATTCTAAAAAAGAAAACAACTTGGGCAATTAATCCTGACACAATCATCCGCCCTGTGGTATCTTAATAAGTGGCAATCGCACTTGCATGTCGAAACAACTGCAATAAAAATCTAAGAAAAACTGTTTACGATGATTATAATTACAGATTGTGCAACAAACATCCAGTGTTTTGTAACAACAAAAAACCCTATTGCAAAGATTCCGCGTTGAAAAGCCTCCTTGTGTTTCCTTTCAACGCATTACAGCGCACAGGGTCAAAAACCTGTTTTGTCTGGACCTTACACTGTAGCACCATAAACTGGAACTGTTTGCCGGTTGGAAAACGTTGCTCTAGCTCAGGGTTTCTCAACAAGGCGTTTTTTTGGGGCCACGAGCAGACCTCTACTCGTTTTTTAATGTACGTTTTCTATTGGTGGATAGATAGATAGAGAGTTAATTGGCGCAAACATTAAAGAATTTAATGGAAATTAAAGCTAAGGTTCTGGGACACCGAGAAAAAGCCTGTTAAACAGGTTGTCTCGTCGGGTGCCCATCGACAGTTTCATAAATTTCGATCATGGTTTAAAGTTGATGGCCGAATTATCACGAAGTTACTAAGGTTATATTTTTTGAAGAGGTTGTAGTCTGCTGGATGATCAGCACAGTTCCGCAGGAGTGCTGGGTCGCAACCGGTATCTATCGTGGCTTGCCCAGTTCCGCAAGGAGCTGCGCATGGCAGAGAAAGTGTTAAACCATCTAAAATGAAACTCTGCCCGGACTTCCATAACCCTTTCGCATCCAAGCAGACAACTGTTGCTCTGCAGCAGTTCATATTTTGGTGCCAAGAAGAGGTCAATTCTCCAACGTCCGCAAAATCCAGCCGCTTGAGGAGTGTTGCGTGTCTCTGAAAGGGGACCACGAACTATGCAAGGCTGAGAAACACTGTAGATCAGCATTATTAAAAAGCTTAAGCACGACTAATGCTTAGCGAGCAACACATCCATTAGAGGGAAGACCGATCTACGTTTGTTCACAAGGAACTTGTGTGGTATATTGGACTGGCGTTTCATCGAGGACATGCAAGTATGACTTTCAAACAAGCCAAGCTTAAATGAAAGCTTCTCAATGCGAAGACATTACTACGTAAAAAGACTATCTACTGAGTTTTTGAAATCGGGAGGCGATTTCAAGTATTTGCGGAATCTAGGACTGGAAAGGTTTGATTGTGTCCAAAGCATCACCGTAAACGGAGTTTAGTACATTAATGGAAACAAGAGAGAATCAGTTGCACGTGAGATGTTTTACGATAAAAACAAATTTTTCATACGCATCGCTGGTTACCAGCCTTTCAAATTTACGAAGACATATAGATGTGTCCATTATACTCCTGTGGAGTGTTGAGAGTGGTCTGCGCTAACCACAAAGTTATCTGTTGTTTCTTCGACAAGAGTTGGTTACTTGAAATGGTGGTTTTGAAGCTTTCGATACTCTCTGCGACGTCACCGCGCGCAGCCCAGTTGATTTTCACGATGGAATTCGTTTTGAAGGCTTACGGCAACTTCAAGCAAACAAAAGTAGACGTAAGTAAGGGTAAACGTAGAAATTTGTTCGAAGTTCAATTTAAAAATTTTGAAAGCTCTAAGACTTCTGTTTTCTGACTTAGGCTCACGCCGTAGACGGCAACCTAATGTTTTCGAAACGCTGTGTGTGATTACGGCGTGCGATACCTCTTGCAGAGGGTTAGGAAAGTGTACTGCAGCCAGACACGCACTTGCGTCACTACCAGCTGTTCGACGAAATTTGATTCATACTTAGTATCAGATGTGTAATAACCAGTGTTGAGAAAAATCCGTTATTTCAAAAAAAGAACAACCCACCTGTTTTTTGTTTTTTTTTCAAAAACCCCGTTTTGTGAGTTTTTTTAAAAAGAAACAGGTTTTTGTTCTTTTTTTAAGTAAAACACAAAGACCCCATTTTAAACTTTTTTATTGCATCATGCAATGTCACCATATTCAAAATTACACAATAATAACTTATTATACCTAATATGGCATTCAAATTTAAGGATAAAGAAATGTACCCCATCTTTGTTTTCGCAAAGTGTTGTTGGTCAGTTCACTCCAAAGTGGTAAAGCTTGGCAAGCACGCGTACAGAAAACCCACTCCCACACAACCTCTGCAGTTTCACGTCAAGTTTATGTGCATGCCCTGCTAGTTCAGCATCTACAGAGTATATTATTTCCGGAACAGGACTTTTCGGTCTGGACCGTTTCGGTAACGGGGCATTTCGATCACGACATTTCTGTACATAAACAACTTATTACATTCGTTTATTTAAATGATTATATAGGCAGGCGAAATGTCGCTCTAGCTGGTGTTATACCAACTCCCTTTGAGGAGTCATGATTGCGTTCAAATCTGAATTGTAATTATGAGTTTAAAGAATTTGTATTTAATTGCAAATGTCGATAATGATTTAATTTTTTGCTGATGATAATGAAAATAATATGTTGATGCTGATTAACTGTTGGATCGTGGATCACGTTTGTAGCTTTTTTAAATAAAACTTCTCGTTGATTTAAGTATGTTTGCATTAAAATGTGAATATGTTGGATTTCTGCAAGATTTCATAGTCTGACCGAAATGTCCCCAGACTGAATCGCCCAGATCGAAACGTCGCGCACCCTATTTTTTCAACATATGGTTTGTATGGTCCAACATCAGAAAGAGTTTGGATGCAAAGAAAGCAGAAAAAATGGTAAAAATATACTGATTTTACAGAGCTGAAGAAGATAACCAGTAGAATTTACTCAAACTGTTCGAATTATACTTTTCTTTTTCTCAAGTCCTTCAAATTTCATTTCTGACCGTTTTGTTTGATTAAAAAAAAGATTATAGATACCTGTACAACCGTGCTGCTTATTTAACTTTTTACTCCATAGTAGATTTTTCAAAGCGAACTAAAGAGTGGATTTTTAGTGGGTTTAAAAAAACGAGTGTTTTTTTGGGGTTGGTTAGTTACATCAACCCAGGTAATAACCCAGTTAGACCAAAATTAGCAAAAAAACTTACTTCTTTTCTGTGGGAATGACATCTTTCGGTACCAGATTGGTGGTGCTGTCGGCATCAGCGGTGGAATCAGGAGAAAGCCTCGATTCTTGAGCAGGAGTTTTTGGTTCTGACGAGGATGATGCCTGCGTCAGTTTTAAACAGAAGTTCGTATATCAAAGCACGTAGTACAAATCCTGCTAGCCAAAGACCGTAGCTACAAAAAAATTACTTTGGTGTGACCAACGCGTACTTTGAGAACAGAAGTTTAATGGCTGACGCTAAAGTCAATAACCAATGGCCAGATGATAGCCAGCTTTAGTCACGTCTGCTTCTGCTCAAACTGATCAGCGCATTAAGTATAGATTTGAGCAAAATGTCCACCAATAAATACACCGTAAGCGGAAGCACCAAACAGTTCACGTGAATTTTGCAAAAATGCTGATTTTATGGACCTACTCCAAAAAGCACGAGTTTGGCAAACAACAAAACACATACAAACAACAAAACACATACATGGTTTCATGGACTATTGAAATAACCCACTTTCACAGTTTTATGAACCTTTACAAAAAGTAATTCAAAAACGTTTTATGGACTTACACAAAATACTGGTTTTATGGACTTAAAAAACTGCGAAAATACTGATGTTCAAGAACAACCTAACGTTTTCAGAAAAAGCTGGATTTAAAAACCGTTGTATAGGTTTTTAAAATAAGCATATAGTTACACGGACTTTTACAAAATACTGGACAAAAAAGCAAAGGCGTTAGAGTCACAGTCTCTGAAACAGACACGAAGTGTTACATTTGCAGTCTGTGAAGAAACGAAGCACCAAATTTTGCGTAAAAGCGCTCAAACAACCTTTCTGGCCAAGCACAAACTCAAAAGCTGTTCAAAAAATGACAGAAAATAACCATTCTTTGCTATAATATTATAAAGCAACAACTGGGAACTCTTTCAGAAAAGCTTGAGATGATACATTACCACTTCTGCAGTCGGCAAAGATTTCTTTACAGGTTTCTTCCTCTTTTTCGGTGGGGCAGTCACAGGTGTCTGCAACGAATAGAACGAAATCAGAACAAAAATTTTGCACACACAGGTGGTTCAAACAAACAGCATTCGAAATTCTTCAATTCACAAGCACACGATGTAGGCATTCTACAAGGACTGCAAAACACTGGTACTTAAAACGCAAACTTAAAACATAGAAATGCGGTCAAAAAGAGCCACAAAATAATAGAACGACGCAGTGGATGTAGTCGCAGACACACGACGACTCTTTTTTATAGAACTTCAGAGAAAATAATGTTCGGTCTCCTGGCCCTTGTTTGGAACAAATAAAAAAATACGTAAATGGCATGCTTTCCTGAAGCTTTGCTACGCTAATGCAAAGTGAAATTCTAAGTTTTTATAAGATATTGTGAATGCATGCCATCCATCGTCGAATCAGTTTAGTACTTGATACACCCAACTTCGAACAAATTCGTGATCACATGCAAAGTATGTGACAAATTGAGCCAACACGAATCAGTTACGGCCTTAAAATGTTTGGTCTTTTGCAGGAGACCAAAACAGAAAATCTTCGCGTTTCAACAATTTTAGGCCATACTTGAGGAACAGCCATGATACAAACAAACCTGACGTGACTTCGTAGTCCACTTTGGAAACTTTCAAAAACTGTGGTTGAAAATTATTCTTTTGCTGACACGCTTCTGTCTTAAGAGCGGAACAAAAACGAGAGTTTTCCTAAAATTTTTTGCCCTGGAATCATTCACAATATAATTTGAAATGTTAGTTTATGAAGTCGGAGAAACTTAAAAATAGTTGAAAACTTGAGTCAACGTAAAAACACCAGACATCTTCGCATAAGGCACCAGGTACACAGTGAGCAGTGTCACATCTGATTCAATAGTAATCCGGCCGAATTAAAGTATGCCAGACAGGCATACCTGGCCTGGGTTCCGCGCTGCTAATTTTGTGCGGTCATTTGTTCAAATCTAAAACATTCGCTGAACCAACATAATGACATAAAATTGCAGATTTATGTGACAGGCAGTCGGCCACCCTCTTGTGGTGTGGAAAATAAGAAAAACAAGCGAATCAGGAAAGCGGTCTTTTAGTTTCAGGGAAAAGAAACACTTTCAGCAACGACAACAGCATTTTTGCAGCGCAAAATCTTCCGTTTTCTTCGGGAAAATTACGTAATTTCGGCAAACCTCAAATCTTGAGCATATTCTTTTTAGAAAAAAACAATGACTAGCGTCAAAAACAGAATTATATAAAAGCAAACAGTTTCTAAACCGCATTAAATGTCTTCACGCACGCCTATGGCCACAATTTAACTAGCACCTCGTCAACATGCCATTGCATAAACGATTTTACTGCTATTTGCAGCCCACTACACATTAAGTTTTTGCTCGCAATGGCGGAGTGGTTGTGACAAAGGTCTGTGGCAGTGGTTCGAGTAGCGCCCGTCTTAATGACAGCAAAATGATCTATGTATTGCCCTCCTGCAGCTCTTTTTTGTTTTCCTTTGCAATGGATTATGGACAAAAACGCGAGTTTCGTTCATATCTATGTGTTACGAACGATATCAATTATTCACGTAAACATTAACTGCCATCTATCGTCTTATTTGCGAGCCTGTAGTAGTTCTTGCTCGAATAAACTACAGATATTGGCATTGTTTTCTACGACGTGATAATTACTTTTCTGGACAATTCTAGGTTAGTCTGAGCGAAGTATACATACGACTGGATTCCGCATTTCATCATTCTTTAGCAGGGCTGTCAGATTTGGCCATGTTTAAAAAATTTGGCCATTTCTGAAGTGCGGTGGCTATGAACAAACACTTTGGCCATTTTTTCGGGTTGTCACTGCAAATATTTTGTCTTTTTACATTTTTTGGGCCGATTTCATGTCACTGTTAGTGTTGTAGTAACACCGTGGTACTTTAATCTTCTCTTGTATTGTTGTGAAGTGTGTAGTAATGGTTTAGCCCTTGCAGTCAATAGATTTTGTGCAAAAGTGTTTCAGTTGGACCTGTCATATTACTCAATGTTTGCTGTGAAGTGTTTCTACCCTTTTGTTCACATATGTGGACTTGATGATGGTTTTTAGCATGTGATTATGATCACTGACTTAATGTAGTTCATGGATTTTATCTTTTGTTTGTATATTTGGAGCACAAGATCAGGAGAATTTTAGATTTTTAAGTGTTTTACTAACACAAATGGGTCAGATTTGAAGAATTTATCTACAGTAGTGTTTAATACATTGTAAGTTGAATAACTGCTGGGGTCTACTGGAGTAATGAAACCTCCAATTCAAAATCACTGTTAATCGGGCAAGGAATGCAAAAACGGCGGTTTTCAACAATCAAACAAAATTAAGAGGGCTGATCAAATCTCAGCTGCAGTAGTTTAAAAGTATATTCGATTCGAATAGCTGTTTTATTAAATCATCCATTGTGGTGACATTGTGAAAACTGTTCTGTTTGTTACGGATTGTGTATTATTTTATCATGTATTTCAAGTAAAAAGTGCTCAAATTTAAATTGACACATACTTTCCTTGTATTAGTAACTGTTGGGCTAGGCCACGGGGTCTACAGAAAATTGTATACTTTAATTGGGGTTCAACGTGCAGAAAAGTTTGAGAATCACTGGCCTAGCTCAATAGATTCAACGAAAAATTCAAGGGTTCCTCCACTTTACGTTATTTACAAACAAAAAAGTGATGTTAGGTTTCCTCAATGCAGGGCTTCAATTTATTGCATGAAGTCTCTCACATAACAACCGCAATGCGGTGAAAAAAATGCGGGCTAAACCGCGTTTGTATGTACAGAAACGAGAGTCGACTAACGGACAGGATGATATTAGCAATCTTACAACCTACATTTAAGTGCTGATATGAGAGATAGCGCCAAAATAATAAAATTAACTCATAAAAAGGATCGTTCAGAAACGCAGAATTTTGAAATTACCGAAGAATTGCCGCTTTTAGCTTTTTTAGCCAGAGGTTGATCATCATCGTCACTTCCATCAGACTCTGAATCAGCTTCGTCCTCATCACTAGTGTCGGGAAAACCTAAGGTTGCATGCGGAAAGCGTTATTGTTTCAAACTCACATCATGCATCATTCACGACACACGAACAAACTGCGATAAAACGCTTTCGGCATCGCCACCCAGAAAGAAAAATATGAGGAATTATGCGCAAAAACATAAGACTAACACTTTCGCAGATTATTTAAAACCTTACATCCAACTACTTCCACATTACCATGTGCCTACCTTTATTTCTTCTTTCCAGTGCATGATTGATCTGCCGCACAGCTTCTAAGAAGTTCTTTTTGTTTCCTATCGCATACTTATCTTTATTCTTCTCGTATTCCAACATCAAGTCAGCTTTGGTCCACGCACTTAAAATATACCAACAGCTGCAGCTCACTATGGTTCGTGATTTTGCTTTTGCAAGCCCGATGTAGCTGTTGGAATAGCTTATTAATAAGCACGTAAAATATTGCAAAGCACTTAGGAGTACGGAAGGTAGCAAATAACAGGAATTGAAGTACTTGCAACGTCTATAGTGTGAGTTAACACCTGTTATGTGATAACAGGTAACTAAGTTTGACTCTACTCGAATAATGCTATGGCTTTGAGAGTACAGCGCCGGTTACTGCTCCTTGCGGGCAAGATACTTACAATTATAATCTTACAGTGACATTCAAGAGTGTTCGTGTAACTGTTTGACTGAACTTTCATATCGTGAAGAAACTTCGCCGCAGGTTTTCCAAACTTGGTAAAATTTAGTCTCAGTATGCTTTTTATACCATGTGCAATGTTACTGCCCATGACACATGCAAGTAAGGATAGGCTAAAGCTGATATTTACAGTGAAGAATAGATTCAGCACCATCAAGAGATCAAAAGTGAAACGCTACCAAGCCTGGCATTTAAACAATTTAAGACTATGTTTTCAAGCAGAAATGGGAAATCAAGCATAAGTCACCAAATTGGCATGATTGCCAAGTAAAATGCTCAAAGCATGTCAGTACCTATTGATTGTAAACACTAGATAAAATCTGACGCATGTGTAGTATGTGTAAGAAGCTCTGAGAATCACATTTTTTTTGTTTTTACAAATATCCTTACTTTGCTTCAGCAACATGAATGCATGCTTAACTTATGAGCATGCTAATTAGTGGTCATATAACATACGGCTATACGATAACCTTTGAAATTAAATGGAAATGAAGACAAACCTCAAATTCAGCAATTTTATTCTTCTTTTATTATTTATAATTTAATCTGGTTTTAAGACAAGTTCAGACGACCTTAATTTTTTAAAAGTAGCTATATTTCTTTTTTTCTGGTGATAAATTAAAACTGTTTTGTGACCTTCAAAATTTTGGAGTTGACTGTTTGATCATCTCTCTACCATTAGTGGATCACAAGAAACAGCATTTTCTAGTTTCGTCTCAATGCTGCCACCTAGTGATTTCCAAAAATATCCCCACATAACTCTTGAACCACACTCCTGATTTCAAATTTTTTTTGCTGTGTGAGCATAGAATTTTGTGTAGAAAAACATATCCACAACTTGTAAAAATCCAAGACCATGGTTTGAAAATTGCAAAATATTTGCTGAATTGCAGTATAATGGAATGATCCAAGATGGCAGGCAATTAAAGTCCTACTCATGAGTTTGAGTCAGCATGGTTCACAACTACTGACGACTCAACAGTTGGCATGATTTACAATGAAAACTAATGATGATTAATGCTCACTGCAAGTAATGGATTCAACATCCAGAAGACTCAGACGTGTATCAAATTTAAGATACAGGGTGGTGCAAAAAGATGTATCCATGTCATTATCACTATCATTTAATATCAAGATAACCCAGGTTCTCTTTTCCAGGTAGATCATAGTTAGAGCTCCAAAGTTTTATTTCCCATCTTCTGTGGATCAAGCAGTAAGGTATTCCATGCAGGAGAGGATCTAAACTGCAGAGGCCTGATGAAGTGAGTTGTCCGAACTCAACAATTTCGAAGGGTCTTTCCAGGCAGAAACACTCCAAACAGATTCACAATAAAGCACCTCCTGGACAAATTCTGGGATGCAGGATGTTTCCAGAATAACATTAAAGGGCGCAATGCCAACTAGGTCAGTCAGGACTGAAAATCAAATTGTGACTGTGAAATAATGTTTGGAGCAGTCTCCAAAGAAATCCCCAAGATGTTTGTCCCAGGAGACAGAACTTTCCAATAGTTCAGTTATGTGCATAATGCACCAGGATCGTCAACTGTTTTCATATAACAGGGGTGGCCAAACTGCAGCTCATGCGGCTCTTGGAACCTTTGCATGCAGCTCTTTGAGCTTTCTGAAAAATTCTGTTCTTTATTTATTATTTGTATTGCAAATAGCAGAAATATTGTGAAATACTACTGTGGTAGCTAGTGTGCTGTACAGCATTTGCAAGTTGTTCCAAAAAGAATTATGATGTCACAGATGTGTATGTTGCAAATAAAGTCATGTTTTTAGATTTTTACGTTGTGGCTCTTTATAACTTGGGTTTTACGATATGCGGATCAGATATAGGGCAGGTTTCACCACCCCTGCCATATAAGATAGAGATTTTACAACTCCAGACTGATGCAACTAAGACCGAGAGATGTGCCTTTGGGCAAACGATCAGTCAGTGAATGGAACACCATCTTGATTTCTTGTACTTAGTTTTTTAGTGATGTGGCAAATTTCCATCTTTGTGCGGTGGTCACATAAACAAACAGTACATGAGCTTTTGTGCTGAAGATCAGCTTCATGAGCATCAATATTGTCCACTTAATGTAGAGAAAGTGACTGTTTGGTGTGCATTGGGTCGTACTGGCATAATTGGGGCATACCAGTCTGGATATTGCTGATGGACATCCTCCAGTAACTGTGAACACAGAGCAATGTCTGAACTAATAAGAATATTAACCTCAGCACTGAGGCGGAGGTGAGGAGTGGATATGGATACCGCGATTTATCAGGATGAGCAACACTGCATTGCTCCAATGCTTCACTCGAATACCTCCACCATTATTTCCCTGTAGACAGGCTCATCTGCTGTCATATGGACCACCATTGGCTTCCACATTTCTGTGAGGATACCTAAAAGACAGGGTCAATGCCAGTGGTTCTAACCCTTTCAGTGTCATGGACCCTTTAAAAAATAATTAATGTTTCACAAAGGTGTGCAGACAATTGGGACCACATTCATTTGAGGTCACATTCATTTGAGACCACATTAATTTGACACCGCAGTCATATGAGACCACATTCATTTGAGACCACATTCATTTGAGACCACATTCATTTGCAATCAAATTCACTTGAGACCACATTTGTTTCAGATCACATTCATTTTGTTTTTTTTTGATCACATTCATTTTGAAATTAGTGATGCACTCAAGATCAACGTTCAAACAGAGATCAGAATAATTTCTCATGTGATGTTGGAAAGGGTCACTACTAGGGCAACCAATTTTTTGACCTAAAAACTAAAAATTTTGACTGTATAATTTGCAAATTTTGAGTTTATTTTGACCTATAAATTTTCTGTGTTTGCAACTGCAAAATAATTCAGCTATAAGTTTTGAGAAGCATATTTACGCACTCTGCTTCAAAGTTTTAAAAAATTTGGTTGTTTAACTTTGGGGATGATATATTGATCGAACATTAATAACTGTACAGCAGAATCAAACCTGAGAACATCATAAAGCTGAAACACTATACGCATAATGGATTGAGCGTTTACAAGTATTGTAAGACCACATTTCTCACCTATCCTGCACAATATTCAATCGTCCAGTAGTGGGCAAAACAACATTATTACGTCAGAAATCCCAACAAACCCATTATTATTACAGAATTACAACTAAACTTGCAAAAGCATACCACTATCTGTTGTTGTAGTTTCAATAACATATCAATAAAGAGAAAAAACTGTGCTGCAAGAAAATTTTGACCTAACGATAAATTTTGACCTAATGATAAATTTTGACTTTTTTTTTGACCTAATAACTTGGGAAATTTGGTTTGTGGATGTTTCATAAACTTTAGAAACAGCAGAAAAATTTTGACTTTATTGAGTTTTGGTTGCCTTAGTCATTTCAAACTTCAATGTGCAAATAGCCAAGTCATCCAGCGCTAAGGAGTTTGGATTGAGTACATTATAAAATATTGAGCCATCCTGGCAAGATGGTGGTGTACAAGGAAAAAACTTACATCACACAAAGCTTACATGTCTGATAGGCACGCCTATGAAAAGAAATCGCAATGTATTGCTTTCAATAGAAAATGCAAGTTATCAAAAATAGACATATTTTCGGACCACCATGTTTACTTATCTTAAAGCTTAAACAAACATTATCCACTGACATAAATAATACTTACTAATCACCAGTTCCATAAAAACGTATAAAAAACATTTCAATTTTCTTGCTTGGTCTTTTTATGCCCTTATTAGGTTCAGCAACCTGAAAAGCAGTGCTGTCAACAACAGGTGCCACTTGATTGTTTGATAAATAGTGCTGTTACCAAAAACAAAAAATTTAAACCATTAGCATGGTGAAGAAAGTGCATTTTAACAAGTATTCTCCATGGGTATGCGACTATTCTCAAAAAGTCATCTGGTATTAACACCTTCAATGCCACGTTGGTTTTACCTTTAAGACCCATGTGAGCCACTTAATTACCATCACTTTGCAACCCTAGAACTTGCCAGCTGATTATGCTAGAGAGCTGCTCAAACACTCAAGATGTGGCAAGTCTTCTAGATTACATTGAAAAAATTGGAAAGTTCTGGATATCAGTTTTTTGCGGGTGAAGTCATAAAAGGGGTAGGTTTTTGGCCATTTTGGTTATGACCTGAAAACAACAAAATAATTGAGTAATTCCCGTCATGAATATATTACTATCTTATCAATTTTTTATTGTTTTTAGGCCATAACTTTTGAACCAGAAATGCTAGAATGGTAATCAAAGGCTCAAAAGACTCAGATTATAGCCAAGTTTCCAATAAAAACTTAGTCAAAAAATTCCATCTAGTGGTTGGGGCCCAGGGCCAGATAACCTGAGTTAAAATGGTCAAAAACCACCCCACTCACGACATTACCCACAAAAAACTGAAATCCAAAACTTTGCAATTTTTTTCATTGCAATCTAGAAGACTTGCCACATCATTTGAGCATTTGAACAGCTTTCTAGCACAATCACCTGGCAAGTTATGGAGTTGCAAAGTGACAGGAAAATAGCACAAAAACATGTGTTCAATGTAGGCTTTTGAAGTATGAGTATCTCGTACACCAGCAGCAAACGTGTTAAGAAAAATCTTGAAAAGTAAGAACAATTTTTAACACCTGTCAGAACTAATTCATAACATGATACGAATCCTAAATACGTTCAAAACAGAATTGCAGTACATCCCAGTCTTTTAACAAATCAAATGTTACAATTGTATTGTAATACAAATGACACACATTACAAAACCCAGACATAATTTTCCATCACTTACTAATCCATTAATGCACATTACATAAACTACTTCAAATTCATATATATTTGTATGTTACATTTGGTCAGATGAAGTCAGTTACATTAAAAAAGACTATCTGCTAAGGAAATCCATCCTCTTTACACCAGTAGATGTGACATGGGCAGGCATGGAAATGACAACCTGAACAACTTGTTGCATAAAAAACTGTTTACAATTAAACTAACTTTCAAAGATTGATACAATGAGCACCTCATCATACCTTTCCAGGCCAGTATGGATATCCAGTCATCTTTGCCCTGCAAAAAAACGCATTTACATTTTCCTTCAAACTAGCATGATTAATGATTGAGAAAGATTACTTACATTATGCAACTATACATTCGTTTAACACTTTCAGGTATGTGATTGAAAAAATTGCAATGGCCACTGTTTTTTAGTCATTGACTGAATTTTTCTTGAAATGACCGATTACACCAATTCAGTTATAATGCCTGTTTCAATCATAAAAAAATGCCTAAAAATTACAGAAAGTTAAGCTATTTCAGACAAATGGCCAAGTCTCAGTCAGTTTTTTTTTAAAGGAAAATATTAGGTACCTGGTATGGATGGACCTGTAGGGATCTGATTTCTCTGATTCTAGGAACCTGATCACTTTCTCTGATTCTAGGGACACGATTTTCAATTCTAGGGACCCGAATCAGGTCCCTAAAACACCTTCAAAAAACCTTGGTCTCAGTGAAAAAAATCAAGCTGGGTACTTGGAAATTTTCTGTAATTTTGCTAGCCACCTGAAAGGCAATGTACTACAAATGTAAACAAGCACAGAGTAAAGAAGCGTAATGTTTCCCACCCTACCTCCTGCGACATTCAAAAACATTTCTGCAATGACCAGCAGCACTGTAGCAAGCTTGTGGGAACAATGCATCTTACCAGGGTGACCCAAAAAGATGTGTACCCATGAAAATTTCAATTGTGACTTTGATTAAAAAGCTATTTATTTCAAATTACAACCACACATTATTCAGTTTATGGAAGACCATTAACCAGAGTTTCAACTATTTCTGTCGATTTTTAGTCAATTTATGGCTTTCCCAAGATGTGTTCCAAATGTCCACCATTTCGTTGCAAGCAAACCTGTACTCGTCTGGCAAAGTTGTTAATCACTTTTA
>Ga0210059_1006429_pt1 | contig 18832 bp, 10 predicted proteins | sample Ectturendosymbi2_FD_188042 | JGI IMG/M metagenome (GOLD analysis project Ga0210059, IMG submission 188042) | Ecteinascidia turbinata endosymbiont from Florida, USA - Sample 2 (SPAdes) (version 2) | ecosystem: Host-associated > Tunicates > Ascidians > Unclassified | place: Key West, Florida... | reverse complement strand
ACTTCTTGCTTAGGTGTTAACAATATCTTGGCATTTCATGAGTGCAGTTTAGCGTTTAAGCAACATCGAAGTTCGCAAATCAATTATGCCCGATGGGTGCCAAACCTTGGCCTAAGCGGTCACTACCAAGAGAACAAATTGAAAACGGCAACAAAAGACAAAACATTTTGTCAAGATTGACATTTTCTGCATCTTGTGTTATACAGTTCAGGTCAATCTGGTGGGTGGGTACACTATACAAAACCTGAAGGTTCTCCCTGCCAACTACAAGGTATGTATTGCTTTTGTGTTTGCTTCGAATGAACCGTATATAAAGTTTAAGTTGAAATAATTCCCGATTTTTGAAAAAATTTTTGATCTACCAGGGTTTTTAATTCCTGTCCGTGTCTCTCAAGTTTTAGCCGTGAAAAATACTTCAGACATGATATATTTCATTTTCACATCCACGATCTTTTGCCATGTCCAGAAAGTGAGCTAGTTCTCTTCTTGTCCATGCTTTGCTACTGCTACCAGTGTAGCGTTGTCTGCATGAACGAAAGGCAATTAGCAAAAGAAAAGTGACACTTTACCAATGAACTTAACTGACCCGGCAAAAGAAACTTTGGAAAACAGCGCAACGCCATACATTTTTGGGATAGTTGCCACAATTACATAGCGTTTTTGCACAGACTTTAAATTTGGTTTATCTGCACCGCAGCACCCCAGTGTTCTTGCATAAAAACGAACGGAAAAATAACATACCAGAAAAGGTTTTGAGGTGTTTTATTTTTCGTACCTTGCGCGACGGCCGACCGTCGGCGTACGAACGCCAAGCGGAAAGCATTTATCTGCAACATGGAAAAAATATTTTCAGAAGCTCGCTGATTTTTGTTTCGCTCATTTGTGTTTTTGGTTAGAATTCGTACTTAGAAAACTGGAGGAAAACTTTGAATTAAAAAACGAATCGCCAAATGGCACTTTGCGCTTTAAATGCGTTTGTTTGCGATTCACAAACATACTTTGAAACCATTTTTGAATTGAAAAAAATTTTTATAAAACCATTTTTTAAAAGTTGATTTAAAAAAATGTTTTAAAGTAGGCAAATTCTTCTTATTTTTACAAGCCTTCCTAGCGTGCCCAGCATTTGCTTTTGCCACAAAGCATTTTACAGACTTATACATCGTCATTTACAACACTTCATCAAAACTTTAATATTGCTTCACATTCGCCTTGATTTACATTGACCTTTTAAGATTTTTGCTTTCTCAGTTATTTTTCTTTGAAACATTCTTCTTTCTATTCCCTCTAATAAACTTTGTTTTTGTCAACAGGCAGTTCAATTCCACTTTCACTGGGGCAAAGCAGGAGGGGCTGGTGGCTCGGAGCATACTTTAGACGGAAGCCGATATTTCGCTGAGATGCATATCGTCCATTATAATACTCAGCACGCTGACATCTCTGTTGCGGCAAAAATTCCACAAGGGCTGGCTGTTTTAGGATTCTTCATAAAGGTTTGTTGCCATCGTTTCAAACTGAAATTTCATACCCATACAAAAATCTTAGCAGGCGGCGCCAGAAAATGTTTTACGAAATCAACGCAAATGTCGCTTTCCTCAAAACTTAAATGTCGTAGCTTCGAAGACAGTCTTTCGTTGACCAGCAGATTTCCAAGGGCAGAAGCGCTACTTTTGTTAAACGATGCATTTGGTAACTTGCCAGGTTCGTAAATGATAGAAAATTAGATTTGTCGAAACTGTTTTGATCCGTGCAACGAAATTGAAGCCTCCAATTTTAGTGAGACAACCCATTCCGCGTTAATCTAATTTATATGAATCCGTCACAAAAGTTCTTGGTGTATAAAGTTTTACGAATGCGCCATCGCCATTCTGCAGGCACAACCTTCACAACTCTCTTATCATCCATGCTTGGAAATCAAATTACCCATTAACTGTTTATGCATTACCCGCCCAAACGGTTACATCACAAGCAAAGTGAGGTTTGTGAATTTCCCTTGACTTTTACACTCAAGCATTTTCTACGTTATGAAGAAATCTGTTCATCATGACCTTCAAACATGAGGAACAGACGTGAAACGTTCTCTTGTTTTCGCAAATCATATGAAAAACGCCAAACTTTTTTGCACTGCAAGACTTCTATGTTGTCTGCAAATGTCTAAACAGTTTGCCATATGGCAGGATTTGTTGATGGATTCTGCATTAAGCTCCGAATCGTCAAATAAAATGTAATGAGAAAGACCATTTTCTATTCCAATGCCGTCAGGAATCTCGTAATTGAACGAGAGATATGAATTATGACTTTGACGTGCATTGTGTTTAATTATATATTTGACGTTCATTATTTTTAATTATCTGGAAGATAAGAACAGTATTTTGGCTTATTGGCTGCACCCACTAACGAACGAAGCACCAAATGATGTAGAAACATAAAAAGCACAAGGACACCAATTTTTTGCAAATTTGCCGTGAGGTTACGTTTTATTCAGATTGCCCACTTCAATGTGAAGCGTTGTTGATTTGATTTTTTAATTTTTCGTCTCCTACTGAACGAGTATCTTTTGAAGAACAGTACAGTAAAGGAATGTGATGATTAGTAATACCTGGATTCAGACACTGTACACACGCCGGGCATGTACACTAGCTGTTCTTTTCACGTTTTGATGCTGAGTCACATATCATCAAAACAGGTGGGTGGCAGAATCAAAAACATATTTTCGCAAAACAAAGCTATAGAGATGAGACGAACGCAAAGTTTCTGAAGCCAAAACCGAATTGTAGAATCAAAGACATTGTATTCAAACCTTTAAATATCAAGCTCACGTCAGATCACTGTCAAACTTTTTAGATTTGTGTCCTGTAAACGAGGACGCCATCAACAAGCTTGCAAACACTTGAACTTGATGGCTGTTTTAAGTATATTGTTTGAGGAAGCGCTGATTGCTTGTTATTGGCTGCTTAATATGTGTTTAGGCTGACGCTACTACTGACAACCAAGCATTTCAGAAAATTACAAGCAAGCTCAGCAGCATTTCGACATCAGGAAAAAATATGACATTCACAACTCCATTTGCTGTTAATGATCTGTTGCCAGCAAACCTAATGAAGTACTACCGCTACAAGTAAGGCATTGGGAGACACCACCACCGTATCGGAAAGATTTCTTTTCGTGCGAATGGAAAATTTTTCTTGGAAAGTAAAAACACAGAAGAAGATTTGACGTATTATCCTAGAGCAGCTGTTCTCAACAACGGGTGCGTGACGAGAACCCATTGTTCGTCTGCGCTGTATGATTTTTGTGCAGGTGTGGCAAGTTATGAAATAAATTGAGAAAAGCTGCCCTGGGACTAGCTATCTCACTTGATATTGACTTTTTTGCGTTAAACGTGATTAAAGTTTCGTTACATGTAAGGTTTTGCTCTCTGAAAACAATATGGAAGTTAAGCCATAGCGTGCGCAACGCTGAGAATATTCTACGGCTTACCTTCAAATGAATTTTTATGTTAATCGCCGGTAAGCAAGCAAAAGTAACGAAAAACTTGAGGCTGTCGCGTAAACGTACATGCGATTAAAGGTGCATTGCATTTCGTTTTGAAGATTGCACTAGAAGATGTATGGAAAAGCGCTGTTGCAAAATGACTTAATCAAGGTGTTTGCAGTGTTGCTAAAAACTTTTTTTGCTTCCATGCCATCGTTTTTGCATGCAGCGGTTCACTGACGACTCCCGGTTGCTTCGAGTCGGTGGTCTGGACCATTTTCGCGGAACCAATCAAGATTTCCAAGAAACAAGTAAGGCTCGAGAACTTTCGGCGCGCTTAGTACAATGACGGAAATACGACTGTGCGTTATTTCCGGCAAAATATCACTGCAAACATTTCTCGCTGCACGAATGACTCTGTGCGCCAAAACTTCCTTGTCTTACGTCATATCCTGGCTTCGGTCATAGGAGCAAGAAGTAGCTGATATTCTGAAGTTTTTTCTCTTGTTGCTTAAAGTTTATCAAGAAATGACCTAATACCTAGGACGAAATAAAGCTTCCCAATCTGGTCTAAGTAGTCAAAAAGTTGTAAGTAGTCAGGTTACTGCGTCCACAAAAACTAGTTTTCACTGTAAGTTTGTTTCTTTTTTATTTTGACATGAAAAAAATGTTTTTGTAAGCTACGCCAAACTTTTTCTTTATTTGTTAATGGAATCATGATCATCATCATCATCATCATGAATAAACGTGATTACAGGATCATTAGAAAATTATGCTAAGAAATGCTTTTTTTGTTACGTTTCGTCGCTCAGAAATGAATAAAAACGTGTACTCAAGTCGTCTGTTTCAAGAAGAATGAAATTATAATAGCGTGATTGCGTGGATATTAGAAAATACATAGTTATTACAATGCAAACATCAAAATGTGAAGACGCCAGGAAGCTAGACGCCAGGACTCTTGTGATAAAATAATTCAATATCTGTGAAATCTGAAGGGAAAGCATTGATTTACGATTATTATCAACTGTCTTGATGAGTGAACAGGGTAAGCGGAAACAGAAACACTGTTTTTATTTGTTTCTTCTGGCATGATTCCATTTTTGATTTAATGATTTATCAAAATTTTACTATTGTTTTTTGAAAATTTGCTCGAGCCAACTCGATGTTGACTTTAGCTTCATCTTATATTCATGCATAAAAACATTTCGGAAGAAAATTGTGAACAATCTGTGGATAAACGTGGTCTAAACAAACCCCTTGAACGGTTTAGGAGAGGCTTTAAAATCCCAAGACCTGCGCTGTTACCTAGAGTCGTAGACGAACGCCATGGTGTGGTAATATGTTGTAGGTAAAAAAGATGATATGATTCCAGTTTGGAAGGTTGTAACGAAAGTTAGCAATTAGTGACCGTATTATTATTATATTACATCTTGTTCTTTACTCAAACCTTGTCTTGAGGAAGGTGTTTCTCTTTGATCTCGGAGTCTTACCCGGACTCTAGGAGATCGTACCTTCCACAGGATACGTGCATGGCGTTTTTGCGAGTTTAAGACTGATTTTTTTCACCGGGAATTTCTTCTAGGCGCTTTTACAGGCTGTAGCTATGGTTGCTCCCAGAGATGGTATTACTATTGGTAGCCTATTGCTCTGGCTTTTATGTTCCACATTCTCTCTATTTCTCATCTCAGAGCCTGATATTTTTTTATTCCCCCTTCATTTTCTACTATATGTTCGCCATTTGGTACTGCGACATATCGACTTTTAGTTATTATGCTTGTTTATTACCACCACGTGTGGTCTGCGATCTTTATCTGTTTGTTTGTCATGATCTCGAAGTCCCTCACTACTTTTACCTAAATAGTTGCTTTCTACCACTGGCTTTGTGAAGATATATGTTGTCGTGTTTACCTTGTAGTGCTGGCATATGCTTTGATGGATTGCTGCTGTTAGGTTGATATGCCTTATGTTGTAGAAGCTTGCTGCTTAGTTGTGACATGCACTCACTCTGTGGGCATGGGCGCAATTTTGTTGCAAAATGTGGAGGGGGCACCTTGGTGTGAATCCAATATAGTCATCAGGTCGATGCAGAAGTGACGTTTTATATATACACATTCCCAGTCTTATGTCTAGAGGTGTTTTGAGGGCAACACTAATCATGCCTTGTCTTTGCAGATGATTTACATATTAATATACTTCAATTTGTTGCTGGACACGGTATTGTAGTTCAGCCTGTTTCCATTAATATCGAATTTGGATGTAAATAAGCACAGCAGTTTTATCAGAGCTGTCAGTTAGCGCAGAAAATGTTGAATCGCATTGGTCGCACGTGCGTATCACTCTTATAGTAAAACACTTCAAATTCCATGCATGTTATAAGAAGTGTGGGTTACAGCGCGATTTGATGTCTAGTTCAAGTCGCGTAACGTTACAAAGACGAGAAATATTTTTCTTGCACATTTCCGTTTTTTGAAAAAGTTACAAATCTTTTGAATGCTACTGGGCATCAAGCGTGCAGCCCCACCCCTACCAAAATCTCCATTGATATCCTCTTACCAGCAGCAAAAACATTTGGCCTAAAATTAGCGTAGCCTACTTCACAAAATGATTTCAATCTATTTTTACTGTTGGTGGATGGAGGATTTATCCTTTCAATCTCCCCTTGTTGGCCCCTGCATACATACCCACGCAGAGTTATAAAAGAGCCTCATTTTGAAGCCTGAACCCGGCCATAGCCCGAATGCACAAGCCGAAACATGGCTCGAGCCCGACATTTATTTTTGAAGCCCGATTGAGGCCTGAAAACCAAATTTACCGAGGGAGTTCAGATATGCGCAACTGCGTATTTACAGAAAACGTTGTGTGCAGTGGCGATTCAGGAATGAAAAAACTGGGGGTCACTGCGGGGCAAAGGAAAAAGTAGGGGAGCCAACATAAAATGTCTCTCCTGCATGGTGATTTTCCGTTGTAATGAAGATTCATTTGCTATGATTAAACCTATCAAACCCAAGACAGGCTTGTGAATATTGTGAGAACCGTCGCCAGAAAGTCTTCAAATCGTTTAAAATTTTGCCGTCTGAACGTTATCTGCTGTATATGTCAATCAAACGAATTTGAACATTAAATTAAGCAAAACACTGGGGGGGCAATTGTGTGGAGGTGTAATTGCGGGTATACAGCCACGATCGTGCCTTTTACAGATACTGCATTGTTGACCATAACTCGCCAATGCATCGCGCTAGAGCAATGGTTTGCAACCTGGGCTCGCGACCTCCAGATGCTCGTGAATCATTTTTGAAGGGGTCGCGAATAGATAGTTTGTACACAGCTGTATTACGTTTGCTCTATTTGAGTTTTGCATGGGGGTCCTTGGCTTATAGTGGGTTGCTATGATGGGCCGCGGTACAAAAAAGATTGAAAACTACTGCGCTAAAGAGTCCGAGAAGACATCCTCGGATTCGGAAGACAGCAATCGATCCAAAGAGTTTAAAAAAAAGGTACCTCAACATTTGAAAATTTTGAGTGAAATGCAAATTTTTGATTTTTCGGGAGCGATTTTTTCGCAATTTTCCGAAAAATTCAAAAAACTCCTTTCACGCTTCCTTGTTAGCTTTTTCCAAACGTTTTTTTGGCTTGGGCTACGTCTGAAGACCCCAACTAACAAAAAATTCCAACCAAAGTGAGTCGTTACTGTTTTTTGGGGAAAAATTTGGGGTGAAAAAAGTAGACGAGGTCACGTGATTTTCGGATGACGTCATCAGGGCCTGAGAAAATAATGCAAGGGGTAATTTCTGTTTTTGAAGGAAACTAGGCGAAAATCCGCATCTTTAGAGCCCTTGATGGCCTTCTAGCATTAGTGGTTGGAAAGTTATGGCCTCAAAACGACAAATTAATTAGCTAATCCCCTATGGGTTTATTAATTATTTATCGATTTAAACTTATATAACCGTTTTTCCTGTCAATATTTTCACTTAAAATTGGTGGGATGTTGAAAGATATCAAAAGTAAGCTGTTCTGCAACTTTCAGATGTTTCGTGTGTCTTGACGGGGTACAATTTACCCTTCAAAGACCAAAAAGGGTTGAAACAACTCAAAAATGTTAAGTTTTGATTGTGCGCCGTTTTATCCCATGAAACTTGTCCATTTTTATCCATTATTTTCGCAAAGTTATGGTCATGGCTGACATTTTTTATGTACAAACATTGTTTCCAACGTGTTTCGGTTCCGATCCACGGCTTTTTGAAAAACACCACGAAATTTTTCGTAGCAAGTTTTCTCCTAGAAGGACGTCACAATGGCGTCACAAATTCGCGCAACATACCCCCAAAAAATGCGTTAGTGTCTTCCGAAGCCGAAAATGTCTTCGCTGACTCTCTAGCGCACTCCTTTCGCGAGTTATGGCCAATAACAACTTTAAGGCACGATCGTGCCCTCTGCTGCGAGCCTTAAAGATTTGGCGTGATTTGACAAACTGGGTGAACCATTTCGTGCAGGTTGTTGTTTCTTTGCTCTAGACCTGCTTCTCTTTGTTTTGCATTCTTTGTAGTATGGATAGATATTTGCAGCCTGTTTCGATGTTGAAGTCTTCGATTGCTGTCACGTCAAGATTTAATCCATAGGTCGTTCTGATCTTTCCGCGTTGGACTTAACTGTCTCTCTCGTTCATTTATTCATGCAGTCTATTACGAACTTCGTCCAAATTAGGTAATTAAACCTGTGAGGTCAAACGCGCGAGTCTTATAATCGCACTTATCCAGGGCAATGCAAAACCCTAAAAATGCAAAGCAATGCGACCCACATCAAGCCGACCTACAACATTTGTACTAGTCGACTGGCACAGAACATTCGAGCAACTTGCTTCGCTTTACGTACGATCAATAAATTAAAGCCCGCAAGTGACAGAGAAGTCGTAGTAGTGGAGAGGCTGCAAGGAATGTCGATATATAAGGGGACCAATTTGCAGGTAATTAAGTGGCTGAGGTTTGTGACACATTTTCTTGTTTTTTACGTGAGTTGTTTTTGTTTTACGCTCTCGTGTATTACATTACTAAGTACCTCCTTCCCATGCTCAAGTCTGTTGATCAATGAAGTCTCGCATGCAGAAATGAAAGCATCTCAAGGATGATCAACGCTTTTGCTTGTTCCGCTACAATTTTGAACGAAAAAAAAATTTCCTCGTTTTTCCCTTTTAAAAGAACTGAAGAAAAAAAAACACTAGGTCCTCACAATCCGGCGTCCTTTTCAACCGTGTTAATGCAACACGAAAACCTTTTCAGTTGGGCATATTGCGACATGCTTTGATTCTGTAATTTAGTCATTGTGCCATGTTTCAAACTAGATGCAAACGCTTCAGACAAGTTTGAAAAACAACGGAGCCACCATTGCCAACAACTTTCGCCCTGTCCAGCTGCTGAATTCACGTCAGGTCTACAAATCATCGGGTTTCAATGGAGCTACATCGCCTTTTCCATTTCATCACGCCCAAACAGCTTCTCTGATGAGCGTCCTGGCGTTCTTTCTGCTTGTGTAGTGTGAAAAGACCAGTTTTAAACTGTTAGAGGATTCAAATGCATGATGACAAGACACCAATATTACTTAGAACTTACTTGTGTTGTATATTTAGTTGTCTTTTAATTTGCTATAACAGGTCGCTGAGACTGGAGACTTGCTGAAAACCTATGTTTACTTAACCACGCTACACAGTGTATGGTTCAACATACTGTGAAATGAGAATAAACCTTAAAATCCTCACAAGCATAGGCAAAATAAAAGTGCTATTATCCCAGTTAAATGGCGAGGGATTATGGAGTTGTGGAAACAAGTACGCGGTTGAAGTATTTTCTTCAACGCTTGAGTTTCCTCTGTCTTGGCGAAAAAATCCAACTTGGTTTATACGAAATCAGCTGATGCAAGCAGCAATAAAAGTGCGTCTAAACATGACGCATCAAAATTCCATAGAAAATTTCAAAAGGAGCAATTAAAGCATTTGCACTGACAAAGACATGCATTTTAAAATTTATATAGATGATGATTTAGCTTTGCCTGGGGTGCTTTTTAAAAGCCCCTGCGTGGAGAAGGCAGAGGCGGATCCAGCCAGTGAACTTTGGGGGCGATTTCAGTAATAATTTGTAGTCAAGTCTCATAACCGCTGCGCTACTGCAAGAGAGATGAAGTATACTGTACTTCACAACACTGCTGTGGGAAAACAATGTACGACAAAATGGGGTTATGTGGTGAATGTTGTTTTCCGAATTGTACAAAATGATGATAAATAAATTTACTTTCGTACGCTTTAGGGGGGCCAATCGTCCCCCTGGCTCCACCCCTGTAGAGAAGGTTGTTGGTTTAATTGCGTTGCCAGTGATGATATCAATGAAGGCAACTTGTACTTCTTTTACTTCAACCCTAGCAAATGCCCTTTTTTGTAAAAGGAGAGGTAATCAGCCTAACTCCGTTGTTAAAAACTGGCGACATTCCCTTGATTTATTTTGTGTTGCGTTGATGCCAATTCACAGCCTGCTTGTTGACGTTAACTGTAACTTTCTGAATCACCGGTCTGTTGTGTGAAGAAACAAATACACTGTATTTCTGTGGTGTTCCAAATATTGCCATACATTACAGTATATGCAACTGAATCATCCCAGTTTTCGTTGTATAGTAATACTTTACATCTTGGTGTAAGGAAAAAGCAGAACGGCATATCGAACATGCAATCATAATCAACAACCCAAAATTGTCTGAAAGACAAGTGGTTTCAGAAAATTTTCAGATAATGCTCTCCTTAGGTAAAGTGTCACTGATAGAAGAAGCGTTCTGTTACATAATCACAGATATACACCAAGTCGCAGCTTATAGCAACAGCATTTTTTTCGAAGAAAATCATAAAATCTCAATATGGTTCTCTATTAAAGTATTTTAAAGATAAAAAACAAAAATACTTGCTGCCGCATGATTATGATGTCATTTCTGGAAAAAACTGACCACTCTCTGAGATATTTCAAACACTGTAAGAGTTTGTCAGATCGTAAGAGGCAGACCTATGTTTGTTTCTTAATGCGACGCATATGTTTTTCTCGCACTTCCACACAAGTTTGAAAATGAAAACAAAAAGCCTGTTGATTGGATTATATACCTATGATTTTGAAAGTTTGTAAATAGGAAGTAAACAAAAGCGTACGACTATAGATGGATTAAGCGAAACTTGATAGAGAAGTTAATCGTGTACAGCAGCTTAACAAAGACAGTAGTTTCCGTAAAGAACAGAAGCCAAAACACTAAAAATTTTCGAGAAGGTAAGCAAAAAAAATATTTTTCACAAGCATTGGAGATCAGTGAATCTGATTGTATTTTATCACAAAAATTAAGCTAAATTACTTAAAGAGTATTGGCACAACAGAAGGTATTTCTTCAGAAAGTCAAACTATCGTCAGACCCCATAAGTTTAGTGTAAACCCGTAGTGGAACAGATTTGAAAAATTTACCAAAATCATTTAATTTAAACACTATGTTAAATTTTTGAAAGTTATGCTGCAGCAGTAACTTGGCTAATGAGTTGTATTTCACACTCCATAAGCTGCCGATGCTGTCATAAATCTTCGCTATTTTTTGGGCTGTAGTTACATCAATAAATGAAGAAACTTCCCATCAATCTATAGTATGTTGAAGCAAGAAAAATGAATCGATAAAACTCATTTAAATATTCCACAAGAAGCTGAACCATTCGGCTGATGTATTTTTGATTGAAAAGAAAAAAACAGTGTAATGTGGAAAGCGCGATGACATTTTAAACTGAATCTGCCAATCATTTTATTTGGATTACTGCCAAAACCGACATATGTGCGTGCAAAAAATCGTGCAATATTAATGCTGCAAACTCGGGCTAAATTTTGTCAAATTCCAAACAACTTCACATTACAAGCATTGTAAGCCATTGCACTTTTTTCTGTAGCTTGTCGCGACAGTGAAAGGGTGTCCTGTCCTTGGTGTGCTCCGGTTTATTTTTATGTTCAAAACCCTAATTTCGTGCTGCTTGAGTGTTGATATTTACTGAATAGCATTCATGACTGCATCTTCCGGTCAAAATCTATACTTTTAGAAGTTTTTCTCAAGATTAATCCAGGTCAAAACCGATACGCTCACTAAAATTACCTAAACGTCTCCCATTCTTTTGGGCGCATCCAACCTCACTGATTCCTCGACGTTGGCAACTTGTTTCGGTGTGAAAAAGCATGGGCAGTCCTTATTGAACTCAAGCCATACACAAGTGAACTTAACCCGATTATTTCGTTCGTATTAGACACATCTTAAATTACAATATGGGTTTCCACTGGCTTGATTTTTTATATTTTAGCAGATATCTTTAAGGAGAATGTTAGGTACCCAGCCTGAAGGGACCCGATTTCTCTGATTCTAGGGACCCGATTTTCTCTGATACTAGGGACCCGATTTTCAATTCTAGGGACCCGAATCGGGTCCTTGAAACACCTTAACAAAAACCCTGATTGTAGTTCTACAATCATCTAAACACAGTTTACACAATCCAGTATAGTGGCGACATATATTTTGCGTCCACCCACATCAAGCTACAGAGCATAGCCGACCCACATGTACAATTACCTTGAGAGCTACCGAGCTAGATTGAGAACAAGATAGAATATAAAACTCAAAACCACCGTAAGACTTGTCAACTTTGCTGAGAACTGAAACCAAAATAGAGGCCAAGTTTCGAAACCTAATCTCGAAAACTTCAGAAGTAATAATCACTGCATGACTAATAAAATCAGTGGCGTAGCGAGGATAAGTGCCACCCGGGGCTGTCCGTTAAAGTGCCACCCTTTCCACCCCTCAAATTTGCTTACAAAAGTTTACAATGAAAGAAGATCATGTTTTGTGCTTTGTAAAGTTATAAGGAATATTAAAGCATCTTTCCCATCAGATTCAAACGCTCACAACTGAATGGGTTTTGTTTTCATTCTCGATATGGTCTTGCTTTTTCTGCCCGTTCGCCAGTTTTCTCATCATTTCCTCTTCCTTTTTTTCTGCTTTCTTTACATATGCATCTATGGGCCCTGCATATTAAAACTTTCTCCCCTGTTGGTTTTCAGTCTGCGGCAAGTCGCACCACTTAGCTTTAATCGTTTACACATTCTAGGGGATCAAACAAAAAATTTGCTATTGCGTGGCCCAATTGGAGCAGTGATAGCGGGATACCTATTTTACAGATGTAAACATTTGTATGTTTATATTTCATGTAGTATCTCCGTCTTTAACTAAAACAAAGCACATATGCTGCATATAATACCATATACCAGTAATACTAAATTTAATAATCTAATCTCAATATTGTAAAAAATCTTTCACTGTTCATTTCACGTTTCAATAGTGGTTTATTTCTCTTAGAATATATGAAAAGCTTCAAATATTGCCTCTGTCGTGGGTACGCGAGACCCATTCAGATAAAATTTGTCAGATGAGCTTCAAAGCGGCTCTGGATAAGAAATGTTGCCATTGATCGTGACCTGCAAATTTGGTCTAGCTGCTGGGCTTCTTCCAATTACGCGTGCATAGTGTTACTCCTTACCTTCGTCCGTTAGTAGCAGACGTCTATTTCGAAAACTGTATCACCAACACTACCACGTAGAAAATCCGCCTACTTGATGCTCAGCAGTGATTACGTTCTAAATTCGACGGCAATCACACTGAACAGCTTTATTCAGTACAGCCATTGCCAAGTTGTACAACTGTTTCGGCTAAAGTCCGTTTTACAGAAAACCTTCACCACAATCATAACTAAACATATCCTTTGCCCTTGCGTTAGGTTTTCAGACTGAGTTTCATCGCCTCTCATTTATGAAAATGAGAGCAACACCTTTTCTAAGCTTTTCTTGCTGAAATGGCTTTTTCTTGGACTCCAAATGTTAATTGTTCTGTTGAACAATGTAGTCAAACCTTCTACGAAACCCACATTGCCTATCGGCTGGCACTTATTCACTCTACTTGCAGTTCAAGCCTACAATCTGAGCTCAAAACTACCTGCGCAAACACACCAACTGCACAGTGCCGGATTAAGGTAGCGCTGGACCTGTAAAAAATTAACAGCGTGGGGCCCTAACTTAAAAATACACTTGAACTTGTGGACAGCCCTTAAATCATATATTTTGTGGGCATCCATGTGACGGCCATTGGGCCAAGTACGAAAAACCTGGTCCTATTGAGCAACTGGTGGACAATATAGGCTACATATACTTTTCACCGAAAACGAATATGCGTGTCTCTTTACCAAGAAGCAATACATTGCTGTGCAGCTCACAAGTCCAGTACAGAGACAGTAATTCCTTCCAAACGCATCAACAAATTTGATAATTGCTATATTTAGACAGTATTTGTTAATGATACTGGTAGTGTCTATTTCACATAGAAGTTCATGTTCTACACTCTTTAGCTTCAGGCTATTCAGCGTGTTATGTCTATTGGTGCTCCTTTGTTGATTCTACCATCAGTTTAGAAAATGGCCGTTCTCCACTGCAGTTGGTCAACATGAGAGTTAAATAAATGCGCAAATCATATCCCACATTTGTAAAAGAAGGCTCCAAGTAAACTACCAATGGCTAGTGAATAGATGTTAAATTCAGGGCTACCAATAAGATTTTTTGAAAAATACAATATATGCTCACCGAAAAAAATGTTTGGACAGAAAACCTCAGGTAGACACAAAATTAGGTTAATTTTTCTACTACGTACCACACCTGGGCATCTGTAAGCTACAAACCGTTTTAGTGAGTATGTACTGTGGCTTTGCTAATGAACTTTTGGGTCTGTCGGAATTATTGTATCCCAGTCACATGGACTTGTTTGCATTTTCTGACGTTGCGGTGATCTGTCAACATTTACAATAATAAATTGCCAGTGTTCTTCTGTAGCTAACATTTGAGATCCGGACCTTTCAACCACTCTGCCTTAAAATTGCTGTGTGTTCCTCCTAATAAGTTTATTTGCGCTTGCTTCATTAGTATCTGTGACTTAAACTCATTGCACCTAGCTCATATTTACAGCTTATACGGTGGCAGTTGCTTGTTTATCAGTTATGCTGAAGGCTAAGGTACCTTGATAAAAAAAGATAAAGAAAGATAAGACCGGAAGTAAGACGTATAATAAACCATACCCTATCTTAAATCACCGCTACGCAATTACATCATAAAAACCCAGATCTTCAAACGAAAAACCCAGAAAGGCATTGAAAACCCAGATCTGGGGGTAAAACCCCAGGTTTGGCGCCACTAGCCAAATCATTTTGGAAGCACCAAAAAGGTAACGCAACTTCTAGAACAAGTCTATATCATGTAGGCCTAATCATGTTTTTAAAAAATGCCATTCATAACTAAACAATCAAGTAATAACATCGATACTGCTACAATTTCAACTCGTTGCTTGTGTGGTCCCATAATGTTGCAAATAACTGTAAAATAATTTTATCTTAAACTCACAGTATTCTAATGTGAAAGTATTCAATTGAAAATTTCGCTTTAATATTTCATGAAACATTTAGCAAAATTGTGACGTTTTGCACTGTAAAATTGTATACATATGGTCAGGACTGGATATTAAGGGAGGCAAACGAGGCGATCGTCTCGAGCCCCCTTTTGAGAGTTTCGCACTTAGCTTTTGGGATGCGTTGTTAAAAATCTTGTTAATCACTCTAGAGCAGCTATGTTCAGCCCGCAGCTATGCGAAGGCTTTGTATGGCCCAGTTTGGGTTTTCACTGTAATAGACCTAAGTAGCCTACATACCGACAACCTGTCGTTTTTTTGATAATAAAACCTACAGTGCCAAAAGCCTTGACTTGAGGGCTGGGGTTTGGGAAGGTTCCGTCAATGGTTTTCACACCGCAAACGCACCCCTGCTAATCTGCCGTCCCGTAACTATCCTGATAAAGCAGTGCAACAAACAGACCTGCCTGACTTACAGTACTAACTCTGAGCTGCCAGAATGCAGTGAGGATAAATCCTCTTTAATCAGAAGTAACACAAGAACGGCAGAGAAACTGTACAACACGACACTGTCTCAGAACAGCACACAGGCCAAGGCACAGATGTCGAAATGGGACAAAGCACCGGGGAAATCTTCAAAGAAGGCAGAAACCCCAAGAAACCGGGAAAACCGATAAACGCGGAGGAAACCGGGGAAAACCGTTAAATCAGTCAAACACGGTGGAAACCGCCTGGAAACCGATATACACGGGGAAAACCGCAAGTAAAGTCAAACAAACACGGTGGAAACCGTTACCAAAAAATATGCCTTCTCCAGCCCTATGCACTAACTTGAAAAACCCTCCTCAAAACCTCGTGCGTTTCAGCCACACGCAGTGCTCGCAACCAGCAAGTACAAAACCGCCACAAGTGGTCCTACGAGGTTAAGCGAGACGAAGCCGCGCTCAAGTTCCCAACACTTACATTTGACATTTTTGATGCAGGTGGTCCTCATAACCGCTTCATCACGTCTGTACTGTGTGCTGGGGGATGTCCACATGTCCACTGACACTTTGGTTTAAAACTTTTTACTAGTTTTCTGATTTCTGCCCTTCTTCCATTGGCACTAAACTTGCCTATGAAATTACACTTACGGAGTGGTTAAAGGTGCCAATCTGTCGTTAACATTGCAGTTAGTATTCTAATGCATTCAGAACATTAGCTAAAACTAAACTTAGTTTAATAAGATCAAAGTAAGTCATTCAATGTGCGGCCCTGGTTGAGATAGTGACATATTTTTGGCTCAGTGAGCAATCTCGGTTGGGTATAGCTGCTATAGAGTCACATTTAATAAGCTTTGAAGCAAGTCATATGTTTTGAAAATAAAGCAAAAGTTATGTGCAAATGTGCCTAAAGGTGCTCCTTAACAATTTTAATGTGTAGACAAAGAACAATTAAAATCAAATGACTTCAAACAATTTGTAATGTGAAATGGCTTCTCATGCAGAAGAAAATTCCCAGATAGAAAGTAACATTTAATTTGCTTTCAGCAAATAAGGTTTCTGTATATAATATGCAAAATGTAGGGCCCTCTTTCTGAGGGTTTGCCTCGGGCGCCTAAATTTTAATATCCATCTTGCATATTATAAAGAACAAAATTAACACAAAGATTGCGGAACCCCCAAAAGCGCGGGGCCCGTAGTAATTGCTACATTTGCTACCACTGTTAATCCGAGACGTGCCAAGAAATGTTCGTCGCAATTGCTGATAAGTGTGAGGCGATGTAATTATGTGCCGTTGGGGCATTGCTGAAGATCAAACGACAGGAGAAAAAGGACTAAGATAGCTTTGACCGTTTATCGTGATTTCAAGCAAGGCCTTGTTCATCAGATTTTGACTGGGGGCGTTTCAACCTTGAACTAAAGGACCAGTGATATTTGCTATCCTGCAGTCAAATGTCATCTCTGTCCTTTGTTCAACGAAAGTTTGACTGGCGTGGAGGTAAATGGCCTTGGTTACGGGACGGGGAGGAAGATGCAGGGACTGGGCAGCAATCGCTATTCAAGTATGTCAAAAAATAGATTTCAAGGCAAACACTAGGGTAGTTTGGCACCCAGGATTGACGTAGACTTTTAAAGAAACATTGTATAGGTTTGCTCACTCCACAACCACATTTCCAAGTATTTTAGGCTACGAATCTAGGGCTTCTAAACACAAAAACTGGAGGAGTTGAAACTAATTCCAAAACTAATTTTTAATCAACAACTTCCGTCTCCCAGGAGGTCCCCTCGGGACTCGGAGCCGTCAGCACTCCCCTTGCTGCGCCACTGAGCAATATATTCTCACGGCTGCTGTAGAATAAGTTTTTTAAAAGTACACGGCAAAGGTCACCTAATCCGAGGTTTGTAAAGTTAGCAACAAGAAAAAGTTTCGAACAAAATTGTCTACTTTCAAAGTTTTACATAACTTTGTCACTTGACTAGATAGGAGATAGCTGTTGCTAAAGAGTCGACTCCTGCAAGCAGAGCTTCTTACAGATGTTTGGCACAAACACGAGTTTCAATTTGAGGTACCGCAGAGGTTTTGCGCGTATTCGTGTTCGTCAGGCACAAACACAACAACTCATCAGTTCATCTGGCAACAACAAAAGTAAGGCACTCTGAGCGGATGGCCGACGGAATGCGGAATGGTTGGAGAACACCACGAGCAGAGTTCCCTTTAAGGTGCGCAACTGCGCAATTGCGCAGTGCCTCCAGACAACTTGCGCAGTGAAGTTTCGTTCTCGCGCACTTCCAACATTCTAAATTTAATGCGATATATACAAATCGCATAGCCTCTTAACGTTGTGAACGCTTCACTGTTCGTGTGTCTGCATGGTTGCGAAATTGCATGCGCTTCGTGCGCAACAGAACAAACATTTGCTCAGTGTAGAATTTTCTTAGAGGGAATACTGACCACGAGACTGCGTATTTTCGCCCCCGACATCGGCACCCACGCTCCTGGAATGACCCGGCCAAGAACAGCGTGAGCCCCTTTTGCGGCTTGTGAGTGTGGTGCAGAGGAACAAATCGTTGACCATGTTGTCCTTCACTGTCCAATCCACCGACCACCCTATGGAGCACATGGCCTGAAGGTAAAGCTTTACTTGACAATAAAGCTTTACTTGAATGAGATGTTAGCGCCTAATTAGTGCGAATACGCGCAAAACTTAGATTGTTCTCCGAATTAAAATCCCGGTTCTAACAAAAATATGTAACACTGCCTCTGCTTTCCTCATTATGTACACTACTGCAGATCAGAGGAACAAGTAATCAACAAAAACCTGAATTGCTTTGGGTTAAGTTCACTCGCACATTTACTCGATTAGTAACTTTTGTGCTACGACTACTTGCAGATATTGCTTCCAGTTTTTCACCAGACCCTGGTTAGAATAAAACAAATACGACTGTTCGACACAAACTCCACTATGACCTCATAAAGCTCAGTTTATCCTGGGTTAAGAAAGCTAGCCTTGTAACTAGAACCTATTTCAACCTTAAAAAGCTTGAAGTTCACGAAAATGGTCTGAACATTTGACTGAGTAAATGCAGCCCGGATAATGCAGAGAGAGCTTTCCTCCACGCATGCAAATGAGTCGCTGGTAAGAAAACGTTTTCATGATATGCTAGGAAATTAAGCAAAAGTAATCGTGTAATCCTAACAGAATGCCAGTGAACTTCAGCGAGAGAATGCGAGCGCCGTTGCCGTATGGAATTGCACTTTGGCGGAACAACTAAAAAAGCTGAGCAAAGTATCACGCAGATTTCCAGGCTTTTTGTTCTGCTTCTAGATACTATGAAAGCACACAAAATGACTGCATTTGTTAGCCGTAAAGATGGGCTAACAAATCTTATCTTTG